>SDBU01000284.1_pt1 | contig 72579 bp, 66 predicted proteins | sample 2277071 | NCBI WGS metagenome assembly SDBU01 (sample SAMN10397929, study PRJNA504765) | marine sediment metagenome | isolation source: marine sediment core GS08_GC12, 126 cmbsf | place: Arctic Ocean: Gakkel Ridge, Loki's castle | collected 2008 | reverse complement strand
GGGGTTGTTGGTTGTATGTGGAATGCGGAAGCTCCGCTTCCGGTCGCAGGCGCAGTTTGCGCTATGAGGTACGCGCGTTAAACCTCCCGCAGGTTTGGAGCCTGCGGGAGGTTGGGGATAACAGGTTGCATGAGGGCGTCGGGCTGACACACGGGTCGGTTCCTACGATTTACTAATGTTCTGGGTACCGTAAATTCGCCAGGTTACCCACACAATTTGGAGGAGAACCGGAAAGTATTATAGTTCACACGAGGCACACTGAGGAATCGGCTGTGCTTTGGGCAGGAAACGTCATTTGAATCTTTTGGTATACTCAGCGCGGATTATGGAAAAAGTCAAACGTACCCTCGATCAATATCCTCAGATCCTCTCCATGGGGATTGTTATGCTAGCCCTGTGTGGGTCAGTGTTGGTTTACGTTGCGACTGCCCGAACTGTACATCTGGATATCAATGGGTCAGAGAGCTCTCTTCGAACACACGCGCGGACGGTGAAGGCTGCGCTCCGTGATGCTAGAGTTGCTTTCGGCGATGAGGATCAAGTACAACCGTCAGAAAGCGAGAGATTGATCCCGGGAATGACGATCCGGGTTCAGAGTGCTCGCGAGGTGATCATTCAGACCGGCGGTGAAATTAAGAAAGTGCTAACAACAGCAGTCACACCAGAGAATATCCTGCTTGAGGCAGGCGTTCGGGTTTTCCCCGGTGATCGAGTAGAGGTCACCATGTGGCTTGAAGACCCCTCCGCCGCTCAGGTCCGAAAATACCCGCTTCGTGTCAACTTGTTTCAAGGGGTTGAGCTCGAAATCAGCGATTCTGGCGCTTCAACTTCTATTCGCAGTGCGGCTGCTACAGTTGGAGACGTGCTGTGGGATGCTGGCATCACCCTCTACGAGGGAGACCGGGTTGAGCCATATCCAGGTGCAACTGTATCCGCAGGCGACAGGATTGAGATCGCCAGGTCTCAGCCACTTGTAATCGAAACGGCTAATGAAGTCATCCGCACGCGGGTTGCCGGCAATACAGTCGGTGAAGCGTTGGCACAAGCCGGAGTTGTATTGACTGGCATGGATTACGCAATCCCGGAGGTGGATGCCCCGATTCCCACTGATGGCCGGATTCGTGTGGTTAGGGTGCAGGAAAAAATCCTGTCCGAGATGGAGCCAATCCCCTTCAGCACCGTCTACCAGCCGGCCGATTATCTGGAGCTAGATACGTTAGAGGTTATCAGCGCGGGTTCCTATGGGGTTGTGGAGAAACGCATCCGCCTGCGAATAGAGGACGGGATTGAGGTGGAACGGTCCGTGGATGAAGCGGTCCCCGTTATTGAGCCTAAGCCACGAGTTGTAGGCTATGGCACCAAGATCGTTATCCGCACACTAAACACAGGGAGCGGGACGATCGAGTACTGGCGCGCCATCCCTGTCTATGCGACATCCTATTCGCCCTGCAGAAGCGGGGTGCCGGAGTGTCATCCCCTCACCGCCAGCGGACGCACAGTTGTCAGGGGAGTGATTGGTGTTATCCGAAGCTGGTATAACCAGATGAAAGGCTGGCCGGTATTTGTCCCGGTATATGGCCCTGGATCGATTGAGGATATCGGTGCGGGTTTTGCTGATAAAGATTGGATCGATTTAGGGTTCACGGACGATAATTATGAAGCCTGGCACGATTGGACAACTCTTTATTTCCTAACTCCAGTCCCGCCATTGGACAGCATTCCTTGGATTCTTCCCTGAGGTTTTAATCGAAGAACAAGTTTTGGAAATCGAGTGAGAATTGATTTAATTATTCCTCGGGGATCGATCGAGTAATCCCATTGGAGGTATGCATATGCGGAAGACCGTTGTGATCGTTGGGATCCTTTTTCTTCTATGTCTTGCTCTCACTGCTTGCGCACAAGTGGGATTGGCAGAGGATGCGGTTGAAGCATATCTGAATGCTCTTGTGTCGAAAGACGTCATCCGAGCGGTTAATATATCATGCTTGGATTGGGAGGAAGGTGCGCATGCTGAAGCATCCTCATTTGAATCCGTCATCGTTCGTCTTGATGGGTTAGCCTGCAATCCTGTTAGCGTGAGCGGTGATCAAACACTCGTCGAATGTGAGGGGAAGATCATCGCCAACTACGATGGGGAGGACCAGGATATCCCCCTTTCGGGGAGGACCTACCTCGCTGTTGTTGAGGACGGTGTGTGGAAGATGTGCGGTTATGAAACGGAGATGGGTGAGTGAGGTTTCGTAATACGAGCGCACGCGAAAATCTTTACGCGCTCGCGCTGTGCTTTATTATTCTTCTGATAATCATCCTCACCGCGGATTCCTCCCCGCAGTGGATCTATCAGGGCTTCTAATGACCCTGATCCACATTCTTGTATTCAGTCTCCTTGTCAGCGCGCTACTCCTGACCACGTCCCCAAAATGGCGGAGATGGTCACTTTTTGTCATCAGTCTGATCAGCGTTTACTGGCTTCAACCAGCCGTTTCGTTGCGGCAGTTTGCTTTCTGGTTTCCAACGGCATCCATAGGGTTGACAGTGATAATCTGGTTAGTGACCCGTCCGCGTGAGCGGGGGTTGAGCAGGGCTGATGTCACCGCATTATTATTCGCTACTCTTCTTCCGCTGCTCATCAGCCTGAGCCGTTTTCTCCCCGAAGGATTGCAGCTAACAGCTACACAACCCCCATCAGCCTCTCAGGTGGTCATTGTAGGTTCCATTCTGGCTATCCTGGGTCTCTCCGCCGCGTGGCTCGCAAAACGGTCGCGTCTGATAGGTGTACTTCTCAGCGTCATTGTCATTGGGATTTTCATTGTTATGAAAACTGAGCCTATTTCATTATGGGCTAGCAGTTTATTGCGAGGGGTGACGGGCCAATCACGAAATCTAGCCGCGTCTACAGATTTGTATTGGCTAGGTTTCTCCTACATTGCCTTCCGTCTTCTACACGTCCTTAGGGATCATCAATCCGGTCGTTTGTCTTCGGTGTCATTCATTGATTTTCTGACCTATGCTCTATTCTTTCCTGCGATCACTGCAGGGCCGATTGATCGAGTCGAGCGATTCACATCCAAGATGCAGAATGCGGTTGCACCTACGGCGAGTGAATACTTCGCTGGCGCCAAGAGGATCATTCTTGGTGTTTTTCAGAAATTTGTCTTGGCGGATGGGTTAGCGATCATCGCCTTGAATTCGACCAATGCTGCCTTGACGCATTCTATCCCCTGGCTCTGGGTGCTTGTCTTCGCCTTCAGCCTGCGATTGTACTTCGACTTTAGTGGCTATACGGATGTTGCAATAGGTATCGGCCTCGTATCCGGCATACAGCTCCCGGAGAACTTCGACCGCCCATATTTTAAAACCAATATTGGGGCATTCTGGAATAGTTGGCACATGACGCTTGCGAACTGGTTCAAAGCTTATGTTTTCAATCCACTTACGCGCGCACTGCGAAAAGGGCGATTGAAGATGAATCCTGCGCTTATCATCCTGATCGGTCAGCTCGTGACGATGACGCTGATAGGGCTATGGCACGGTGTGACATGGAATTTCGCCCTATGGGGCATTTGGCATGCAATCGGGTTGTTTGTCCATAACCGCTGGGTTGCTTTCCTTAATACCAGACGGGATCGAATCCCTTCAGCCTTCCACAAGAGTCGAGCAATGAGAACGGTAAGCCTTGTTCTAACTTTCAACTTCGTTGCGCTAGGATGGGTCTGGTTTGCCTTACCGAGCGTTCAGATGTCTTGGGAGTTCCTTATACGATTGTTCGGGGGATATCGATGACCGAAACTCAGCAAGTGGTGGAGGAAGCGGCGGCTATCTCATGGGGCTTTATCTGGCGTGTCTTCCTAAAGGCCATTGTTCTGTTTGTATTGATTAATTTGGTTTATGTTTTACTCAATCCACTTCCCCTGCTCGGGCGGCTCTCAATTTACAACGGTCTCTTCCCCGGGCGACTGCGGCTTCCGTATGGGGATGACCCGGGTCGTTCTTTCAACATCACAATATCCCAATTAGATGCGATGTTTGCTTCTCATGAGATTCAGGGCGCAGATAAGAGCGAAGAGGAATTCCGCGTATTAATTATCGGCGACTCGTCGGTGTGGGGCTTCTTACTTGAGCCAGCGCAAACCCTTTCGGCTCAAATTAACCGGAGCGAATTAAGAACAGAAGATGGGAGAATGGTTCGATCTTACAATCTTGGATATCCAACGATGTCTGTTACAAAGGATTTAATGATTCTTGAACGCGGGCTTCTCAATCACCCTGATCTGATCATCTGGCTGGTCACGCTGGAGTCTCTCCCCAGAGTATCCCAACTGGATTCTCCTTTTTTACAACTCAATCCGGAACTCACGCGAGAGCTTATTACACGCTACGCTCTCGACCTCGATCCCAAGGATGAGCGATTTGAAAACTCGACGTTTTGGGATCGAACCATCGTAGGACAGCGGCGAGAACTCGCCCAACTTATTCAGCTTCAAATATTGGGTGTTCTATGGTCCGGATCTGGTGTTGACCATGAAATTCCTGAAACTTATAATGAGCGGCAGGAGGATTTACCTGCAGATCTAGACTTCCATAACTTCATGCAAGGGGACTTGAGCACTGACGAACTTGCTTTTGATGTGCTTGAAGGAGGGCTGCAGGCGGCAGGCAATATCCCGGTAGTTTTCATTAACGAGCCGGTGTTTATCAGTCAGGGTGAAAACAGCGAAATTCGGTACAATTTCTACTACCCGCGCTGGGCCTATGACTTCTATCGGGAAGAACTGCAAACTCAGGCGTCTCTGAGAGGTTGGTATTATGTGGATCTATGGGACGCATTGCCATCCTCGGAATTTACGGACAGCGCGATTCACTATACCCCGCTTGGGTCAAGAATTCTGGCGCAGGATATTATCGAGGTGATTAAAGAGGTTCTCCAAGAATCGTGAACTCCAATTTCGTAAGGGATTGTTATTGCTTTCGAAGGTAAAGAAAAATGGTAAATAATCGAAATTTGTTTTCTCACATAACTTTGATGGTATCGATCGGAATTATAGTTCTCGTTGTGGTTGGATGCGCGAGTCCAATGGGGACGGATCCTCAAGCTTCTCTCGAGGGAGCAGCTTCTACAACGCCTGCTGAAATATCAGAAGATCCTTTCAAGAACACAACTGTGGCGGCCGAGAGTGAGGGAACACCAACGGTCGTTTCTTCACCAAGCCCTGATCAAATCGCGGAGGCAGATGAAGTCGAGCGCCCGACTTCCGCGCCCACCGCAACTTTCGACCCGAGCAAATGGCAAGATCTCCCCGTAATCCCGATTGTGAGCGATGGAGCGAGAGACATCTATAACTATGGATTGAGTGTGGGCAATAACCCCCGTGCTTTCGCGAAAGTTGGTGACTGCCAGAACGTCCCCTCGATGTTTCTGTCGATCTTCAGCCATGAGGGGTTTTACTCGCTTCGCGAGCAAGATGCTCATCTTGAAGAGACTATAGACTGGTTTGAGGGATCTTTCGCGAGGGAGAGTGAGGCCGTTCGCAGGGGTTTTAACGCAGCATCAGTCGTCTCTCCACTATGGGCGAACCCAGCTTCCTGCGACCCAGGTGAGACCCCATTGGATTGTGAGATCCGTTTGCATCAGCCCAGTTTTGCTTTGGTGAGCCTGGAAACCTGGTGGGAGGGAGATCCTGATAAATATGAGCAATACGTGCGGGAGATCCTGGAGACATTGATCGACCGCGGAATCCTTCCAATCCTTGCAACGAAAGCGGATAACCTCGAGGGAGATCACCGGATTAATATAATCTTAGTGAGGTTAGCATACGAATACGACATCCCACTCTGGAATTACTGGCGAGCAATCCAACCGCTTCCAAACCAGGGCTTAATGGAAGATGGATTTCATCTCACTTTTGCCGAAAATCACTTCGACGACCCTGAAGCAATGATGGCTGCCTGGCCCTGGAGAAATCTCACCGCTCTTCAAGTCCTTAACTCCGTTTGGCAGGGCGTATCGGCACCCTAGGAACATTACCCGATATGAGCATTTCCAGCATTAAGGAAAGAAGATAATCAATGCAGGATCAAATTGCTACCTATATTTCATCGGAATTGCTAAAAGATCCGACTCGGAAAATTGCGTTTGATGAGGCGTTGATCTCTAGTGGTTTAATCGATTCTTTTAGCCTGGTGGATCTTGCCCTCTATATCGAGGAGACATTCGACGCGCGTATCGATGATACCGAACTCACCGCCGATGTTTTCGATACGATCGAAGAATTGGTTGCATTAATCTCCGCGCGGCGAGTATTTTAACCAATATGACGACAGTCACTGAGGTCCTCTGTCGGATAATCGAAGAGGAACCCCATCGGATTGCACTTATCCTCCAGTCGCCAGGCGGAGATCAGGCGGTCACGTATACGGATCTCATCAGGGGTGCACTCGGATATGCAAACGCTCTGGAGCGGGCGGGGGTACAGGGCAACGAACCGGTTATTTTACTTCTGCAGCATGGTAGACCACTGATCGAAGCGTTCTTCGGCGCTATTCTGCATGGCGCTATCCCCGCCATCATGCCTTTTCTGACGGAGAAATTATCGCCAGAACGCTATCGCCAATCGTTGACCGCTTTAATCGAGATCACCAAACCGGCTGTGATTGTCACGTATCCGGACTTCGCAGACGAGATCACAAGAGCACGAAAAGAAGGCGATTCGGTACGATCCGTTATTCTTTGGACTGAGGTTAAACCGGCTCGTGAGATCTCCTGGGAGACGCTCGGAGGGATGGACAGCGAGCCAAAGGATATCGTGCTTTTACAACACTCATCCGGAACGACTGGTTTGCAGAAAGGCGTTGCCCTATCCCACCAATCCGTTCTTTGTCAACTTAGAGCCTACGCAAAAGCGATTAATATGACCCGTGACGATGTCGTTGTGAGTTGGCTTCCTCTATACCACGATATGGGTTTGATTGCTGGCTTCATCATGCCTATCTTGTTGAGATCCAAGCTTGTTCTCATGTCACCTTTCGATTGGATTCGCGCTCCTTATCGGCTCTTATCAGCGATCTCACAATACGGAGGAACTCTGAGCTGGCTGCCGAATTTTGCGTACAACTTCAGTGCTCGCAAAGTGCGAGATCGCGATCTCGACAACGTCGATCTATCCAGCTGGCGTGCCGTGATTAACTGCTCTGAGCCGATGCGCTGGAAAAGTCATGAGGATTTTTTCAACCGTTTCTCAAAATACGGGCTAAGACGGCAAGCATTGGCGACTTGTTATGCCATGGCAGAGAATGTATTTGCAGTCACTCAAGGCGGCATTGAATCGCCGGTAGTGGTGGATGAGATTGACAGGCGTTCCCTGTTGGAAGATCAAATTGCGGTCCCAACAAAGGGGGGTGGGGATGGGATTAAAATGCTTTCAGCTGGTCATTCGATTGAGGGTACGAGCGTGCGTGTTATAGATCCTGACGGGAATGAATTACCCGATCGGCAAGTTGGCGAAATTGTACTGCAGGGGGATTGTCTCTTATCCGGTTATTACAACCGTGATGATTTGACCCGGAAGACTTTCATGGATGGTTGGTATATCACCGGGGATCTGGGTTATCTTGTGGATGGTGATTTGTTCGTGACCGGCCGTAAAAAAGAGCTGATTATCGTAGGCGGAAAGAATGTTTTCCCCCAGGACCTCGAAGAACTAGCTATGGAGGTTGAAGGCGTTCATCCGGGGCGAGTGGTTGCTTTCGGGTTATTCAACGAAGACATTGGTACCGAGGAGATTGGGTTGATCGCCGAAGTAGATGTGACGGAAGATGATGCTCGAATGAAGATTGCACGTGAAATAAGAGATCAGATATCGCGTGGGACGGATGTGACGGCGAGATGTGTATTGACCGTAGATCGCGGTTGGTTAGTAAAAACGAGTAGCGGAAAAATCGCCCGCGGGGCGAATCGGGATAAGTATTTACAGGAATTCACGTAACTCTGCCTGCTTTGTTAAATCAGGACATTATCTGTGCATACATCATTGCTTGACGCGCCCAACTTGCTGAACAAATATGGGATCTCACCAAAGAAAAGGCTTGGCCAGAACTTCGTAATCAATCAGCGCGCCTTGGATGCTGTGATCTCTGCCGCCGATCTAACCGGACACGAGGAAGTCATCGAAATTGGAGCAGGTCTTGGAGCACTGACCATCGAATTGGCTCAACGTGCAGACCGGGTATTCGCAGTTGAAATCGACAAACGACTGATCCATGTCCTCCAGGATAATCTGCAGGATTTCGATAACGTGACCTTGCTTCATGCTGATTTCCTGCAGGTGGATCCGGGCGAGCTGGTCTCGCAATCTGGTTATAGTGTCATTGCGAATATTCCCTACAACATCACTTCGGCTCTGCTTCGACATTTGATGGAATCTTCCTTATCTCCTGCGAGGGTCGTGTTGATGATGCAACGCGAGGTCGCGCAGCGGATCACTGGAACACCAGGCAGCATGAGCTTGCTTGCATTGAGTGTTCAGATCTTTGGCAGCGCATTGATCACTGCACACATCCCGGCGGGTTATTTCTATCCCATCCCGGAGGTAGATTCGGCGGTTTTGCGCATAGACATATATGGGGAACCTGTGGTTCCTCGTAACGTGATCCCGGTTATCTTCGATTTGGCCCGGGCTGGTTTTGGTCAAAAACGAAAAAAACTGCGTAATTCTCTCGCAATTGTGATGAAATCAACCCCCGCAGAAGTGGAGAAGTTGCTTGGTAGGGCTGGTATCCAGCCGAAGAGCAGAGCTCAAGAACTTTCAATCCATGATTGGGAGAGGATCGCCCGAATCGCTGCCGAAGAAGGTCGATTGCAGCGATGATCTACTTTGGGGATGGCTTGCGATGAGTTGGTGAAAGCCTACGGTGGGTAATAAGCACTTGCCAGACACGGAAGGCCGCTTCAACTTGAATCCGTAAGGACATCTTCGATTGCCCAATCTGTCTGTCCTCGAAGTATATCGGGCTTTCAACGAGCTTGTATCCCAGGCGTTGTGCGACATAGGCCATCTCAACCTGAAAAACATATCCATTTGACCGAATGCGGTCCAACGGCATTCCGAGCAAGGTTTCGCGTCTCCATATGCGGAACCCTCCCGTCGCGTCATGGATTTTTAACCCGAGGATCTTGCGTGCATAATAATTGCCAAACCAGGATAAGAGCAACCGACCTACACCCCAGCGCTCGTCTAGTTTTCCGCCTTCGATATAGCGAGATCCGAGAACTGCATCATGGCTTTCCAATAGATCCATGAAAGTGGGGAGGTAGGCCGGAGTGTGAGAGAAGTCGGCGTCCATTTGCCCGATAGCTTCGGCGCCGGATTGAAGTGCGTGTCTAAAACCGGTAATATACGCAGTTCCCAGACCAAGTTTCCCAGCTCTGTGGATCACGGAAATCCGGTCTGGCTTTCTTTGTGCTAAGTCTTCCGCGATTTCCCCGGTTCCATCAGGCGATGCATCATCGACGACCAGGATTTTCAGATCCTGAATTGGTAATGCCCAGATATCAGCGGCAAGAGCTGGTAAGTTTTCAGCTTCGTTATAAGTTGGAACAACGACAGTTAGTTGTCTCATGAGTTTGGGACTATTCAAAGAAGATTATGTGTGGTTTATTCGACAAGATTTCCTGAATGTAAATAAGTATCACCATTGTTACCGTTGGTTTGCGTCCACCATGGGCACAGTCTACTCTACGGGTTCCTTATGGATGGAAAACGTACAGGCATCTCCTCCCGTAGCGGAACATTCTTTTTCGGTGATTTCAAAATTTATCCCAGAGCCCAGCCATTGCAAACAGCCTTCAAGTAGTCCCACGAATCCCTGACAGGCTGGTGAGGAGCTCTCTCGTCCCCAGCAAACTGGGCAATTCTTGACTCGGAATAGAATGAGATTATCCTCCTCCTGAACCTCGCACTCCAAGTCGCTCGATGCTGAGAGTACTTCTGCAAAGAGTGCTAAGCCTTCCTTGTTTTTCGTTTGTGCGGGAAGTGAGTCGAAAGCTGTGGTTTGCAGGTCTCCAAGCGGACCGTGCTGTTTCCAAGTCAGATCGAAGGTGTACTTGGAGGCTCGGCGAGCTAGACCGTGGCCACCTCGAGAACCATACACCTCCTCGAGCGCCGCATTCAGAGAAGAAAATTCAGAAAGATCAACTTCACGTTCGAAGTTTTCTGCGGGGTAGGTTTCAATCCATTCCTGAAGGCTCGCTATTCGAAGCACGGCGTTCACGCCATTCTTGCCGAGTATATCTACCAGCGCCAGGAGGAAGGCGCGGGTTGGATGGTTCGGATAGGTCTTATGACTTTTATCAATCGAAATCACAGAATTGGACTTCCTCTAGATAAGATCGGCGAGATCTCGTGTGGCACGACGCATATCGAGGAAAAGTAAGCCTAACTTTGCTTGTTTACGTGCCAAGACAGTCAACACAGCCTCATTTCTGATGGCCATCAGAACCATAAAGCCGTTTTTGCCTCGAATATAAACTTGGTCTAGATTCCCACGACCCAGCTCGCCTGAGATGCGTTCACCCAATGAAAGCATGGCCGCTGACATAGCAGCTACCCGATCTTCTTCGATGCTTTCGGGGAGGGCAGAGGCGATGGTCAAGCCATCAAAGCTTATGACCGCGGAAGCCTCGACATCGGGGGAGGAGGCTTGCAGGTCTCTTAGGCGTTCGCTCATCTTATCCGTGCGGGAAGTCGCCAAGCTTCATCTCCAGTCTGACTAGTAAGGGTAGGAAAGTAATTGAGAGCGGCGGTACTTTAGCACAATGGGAGATATAGTGTCAAGCAATTCCTATTTCCTAAGCTGCATAAAGCCGATTCTTACCTGTTCTGAGAATATGGCCACATCGTAGGTTTTGATTATTTTACGCACGACAGGCTTGAATTGTGAACCAAATATTATTCACAGCATGAGTAGCCTGAACTCGGCTTATCCATTTCATTGGATATTCGTTTAAGATGTCTGGCGGCTTAGCCTCGAGCCTGTGCGGTTTTGGCTCATTCCGGGTAAAGCTGAGGGGAATGACTTGACCCTTGGACATCCCAATAGCCAACACCGTCGTTGGCTGTTTATTGTTCTCTCTCTCACCCTATCCGACGCGACGCTGATAAGGTCGATTGGGATTGTTCCTCCGCTGTTTGAGCGGATGCATCCTCTTCGCTGGCCAATAGCTTGCTTGGGATTAGCCAGAGTCCCAAAAGCGCTGCCAAACTGAGCGCGATTAATACAACCCCGGCGGCACTGCTGATGAATGACAATCCGGGTTGAATATTTAAAGGGATAATATCCTCTTGGAAGAGCATAATCACTCCCACACCAAGGGCAGAGATGTTCCATAAGCTATGTAAGAAAACAGCGCCGAAGTAATACCGAATGGCATGGCTCCAGCGACCACTTTCACGGGCGCGAGCGATCCCCAGGCCTGTCACTGCTGTCGTTATCATGTGCATCAGGGTTGCACCAGCTCGAGCGATCATGACGGGAACCCAGGAAACCCCCGGCTGTCCCAAGAAGAAAGCCTCAAATAGGCCATATCCAGCACCGGCGATGGCACCCCCAATGAAGGCTTGAGATTGGGTGAAACCGCGTCGAGTTACAGGCCAGATACCTATGGTTTTTATGGCTTCCTCTACCATGGGAACAAATACAATAAGAAAAACCATGATCAGGATTAGTATTAAAGGCTGGTTGGTTAATTCTTGGATCTGGGTTACTAAATTTGGATCAGCCCATTGCTCTGGGCGGGTAAAGTCCTCGATCAGCCCCTGAGTGATGATGTCCTGAAACAATGTTGCGAATATGATTACTAAAAGCACCAATGCCGCCAGAATTTCGACAATAAAAGCGACCATAGGCGAAGCCCATAACCCGGCAAGGAACTGCCCCCATATCCTTTTTACACTGATCGGGGATCCCTTTCTTAAGAGGATCGCGAGAGCAAATACGACAGGTATGATGGCCGCGGAGACGTGAGCCAGGGGGCCGAGCAGCGAAGGAAGAACACCTCGATTGAATGCCAGATAACCGAAGCCAAGAGCAAGCGGGAAAAGTAGACTGACATATATCCATCCTCGGAGAGGTTTATGTTTTCGCTTTTGGATTCGTCCTTGCAAGCCCTGATACCCATGATATATGCCGGGGATGGTACACACGCCCATTGCCATAAATGCAGCTGCAATAACAAAGGTCATACTCGCTGCGGGCGATTTATCAATAAACCATGTCATTACTCCCAGCAATGCCATTCCTATAAAACCGGTGATGGCAAGCGCCAAGGCGAGAATACTCGCTATCAGCAGAAAAACACTCAATTGATCACGTTCTCCATTTGAAGCGTTCATTTAACCTCTATTCTTATTGACTCGATATAAGCTTGCGGTGGTGTCAGTAGATCTTCCAGGGAATCTCGCCGATCAAGGTCAAGGAGCAGATCAAGTCCTCTTACAACGCGGCCAAAGATTGTCCGGGATCCATTTAATTCTGGTAAGGGAGAGAGCGTGATGAAGAATTGGCTGCCGTTTGTGTTCGGTCCTGTGCTTGTGAGAGCGACTATTCCCGATTGGCTAAAGTCCAGATCACGATCGATCTCATCGGGTAAAAAATATCCGGGTCCACCAAGACCTGTCCCCGTGGGATCACCCGTTCGGACAAATTTTCCAGGAGCAACGTGGTGGAGTGGGTTGCCATTAAACCAACCGTTCTCGGCCAGAAATACGAAACTATTGACAGTCCTCGGTGCGCTCTTCGGGAATAGTTGAAGTACGACCTCGCCGATATTTAACTGTATATGAACCAGATAGGCAGCTTCTGGATCGATGTCCATCTCAGGAGGGTTTGCGTACATCCGAAAAGAAAGAAATTCGAGCCGCAGGGCTGCCTCGAGGTTCAATCGAATTGGGTTCAAGCGGAACAAATCCTCGTTGAGGAAAATGAACGGTGTTCCGTTGATGCCTGCGTTATAAGCGCTGACAAATGACTCTCTCATCGACTCTTCGAAACGTCCGCTGCGCAGGTCTTCTTCGAATTGCTGATGATCGAGGTCGAGAGATTTTGTCGCGACGAGAATCCATTCGAGAAAGCTCTCTGGGTCGAGAGCTTTCCACTCATCGTATTCGCGATTGAGAAAGGAATAAACATCCCAGAAATGACCTTGCTGACCCGCCGATTCTGCCGCCTGTCCAGCTATCGATGCCTTATCGTGGACAGTAAGGAGGGGGTAGTGCCGGTAAATAATACGCAGGTCTTCCGGGTGGCTGGCGGTAAGTTCAAGTATCACCGCAGCGAGATCCACGCAGTAGGGTGATTGAAAATCGCAATACACAAGCAGCGTTACGAGAGCTGAATCAGGACCCCAGCTCCAATCATCATCACTGATAGGTGCGATTGGCACCAGAGTCGGTATGGGATTCAAGGGTATCAGTGTTGGGCTGGGCGGCGGAGACGTACTGATAGGTCCAAGCTTTGCAGCACTGATTGTGGGTTCCAGCGATTGTGGTACGGTTGGTTGTGATAGTGAAGAGCATGCAGATGAGCCTAGCAGAGTGATGCTGCACAAGGCCCAAATGAGTATTAAGAACCGTCGTTTTTCCCGATCCATCTGTAGTCCTCTGCGCCCAAGCCCTTTATCGAGAGAGGTCCAAACAACCCCTCTCACTAGTTACCAGTCCCCAACTGTAAGTCCACTCCAGCGAGAATGCCAATCCGAGGAGCAAGGGAGCAACCCGATTATTCTAACCGACTCTCTGTTGTGCAAATCCTGAATTGATATAGCTGCCAACTTTCCTGATCACGATTCGCAACAGTCCTTGTCGTGTGGTGGTCGACGCGGTATCCTTTCAGTCTTCGGGGGTGGTTGGGTCCCGGTGGGCTCCCCGGTCTTCAAAACCGGTGGCGGGCCGCACAGCGGGCCGCGGTGGGTTCGACTCCCATCCACTCCCGCCTTTTCATTTATTGAGGCATGTATGCTCCCGGATGACACTAGAACACTCAATGATCTAGCCGATAGGCTGCTCCCGCTTGTGCGTCAGGTGATGTCGATCACGGATGTCACTTTGGGAGATCAGAAGCAGCCTTTTGCTGTTCGCTTCCGCGGCAGGTTAATTTCCGATTCGCAGTTGGCATTCGAAAAACTCGATCCCGCCTTCAAGAAAGCAGGGACTACATTACTTTTTCGCGAAGAGAATGATGGACACGAGATACTGGGAATGCCAGGGGTAATTCAACCTCAAGATTCCAACTCCCTGGTTAATGTCATTCTTTTTCTCCTGACGCTTGCAAGTATGCTGATGGCTGGCGCGATGTATGGCATGGAAGTTTCTGCAGACGCAAGCGCCCTGGTGATTTTGCAAGCTATCCTGCAAAGCCTGCCAAATGGAATCACGTTCGCAGTGAGCTTGTTGGGGATTTTGACGGCGCATGAGTTCGGGCATTACTTCGCGGCGCGCTTCCACAAGACAGCGGTTTCGCTGCCTTATTTCCTTCCTTTTCCGCTCAGTTTGTTTGGAACGCTGGGCGCATTCATCCGCTTGAAAGAGCCGCCAAAGAACCGGCGCGTCCTCTTGGATATTGGCCTATCAGGTCCCATCGCGGGTTTAATTGTCGCCATCCCGGTGCTGCTGATAGGTTTGTACCTGTCGGATATCGGTCACCTGCCATTGAACGCATTAGCGGCTCAGGGTACTGTCCTAGAGGGAAATTCACTGCTGTACCTTGCCATGAAATTCTTCGTTACGGGGGAGTTCCTGCCAAAACCGCTCCATTATGCAGGTCTCAGTCCATTTATCTATTGGGTCCGTTACTTTTTTGTCGGTTTGCCCATGCCTTTTGGTGGCACCGATGTGTTATTGCATCCGCTCGCGTGGGCCGGATGGGCTGGATTGCTCGTCACTATGCTCAACCTCATCCCTGCTGGTCAGCTCGATGGTGGTCATGCAATCTACGTCTTGCTGGGGAAGGCAACCGCAAAACTCTGGCCCTTCATCATCGGGGCGTTATTGCTGTTGGGAACCGTATGGCCGGGGTGGTACATCTGGGCTGGGATGGTCTTTCTGATGGGACGCACCTATGCACGCCCACGGGATGAGATCACGCTGCTCGACCCCCGGCGGAAGTGGCTTGCGGTTTTCGGTTTGGTTCTTTTTGTTCTCGTTTTTATCCCCGTTCCGCTGCGGACTTTCTAAGCCACTCATCTGTTGACCGGACTGAAAACAAATCAAAGCTGCTGTGTGGTTTCTCTCCTGCAATCTGTCGATCCACCTATGTTTCGAATGCTTCTTGATAACGGAGCCCATATTTCTTGTTAGGGACCTCTTCGCTACATAACCTCCAATGTCCCTCTCCGTTTCGCTAGCACCTCTATCCAGCGGAAGAGCACATAGCCACACACAACGTAGATCATGCCGATTCCGATCTCCTCAAGCATTGCCAGACGGACATCTCGAAATGTAGCCCCATTGATGATGGCGCGTGCGCTGGCGATGCCACGCGTGAGAGGAAGAAAGTTGGAGATAGCTTGAAGCGCCGATGGAAGGCGATCGATGGCGATGTTGGAACCGGAGAGGACCAATAGGACGAAGTAGGCGGTGTTGTTGATGAACATAACATTGCGTGTAATCAAGCTTAGACTTCCCAGCAGGAGACCTAAGCCCGAGGTGCTGAAGGTTGTGACGGCAATGACGAGGAGGAGTGCCCACGGGTCCGTATTCGATAGATCGAGCCCAAGGAGAGTGAAGCCCCAGGCGAATCCGATGAGTACACCGAAGATTCCATCGATGACGTGGATCACCGCGCGCCCGAGGAACATCGTCATTCGATTCGCCGGGGTCCCAAACAGGTAGGGCAGTGTTCCATTCCAACGGTCGCCAGAGAGGCTGAAAGTGACACCAAAAATCCCGCTCAACGCGGTGATTTGGATTGCGTTCCCGATAATATAGAAATCCGCCGATTCTCCCGACGTGCCGAATTTACCCATGAGCGTGAAGAATAGGATTTGCGCTAAAGGTCCTACGACCTTCGTGGCGATATACTGAGATGGTCGAAACCAAGCAAAGAGAGCGATGTAAGAGAGAACTGCTCCCTGGAAGAATAAACGGATATTTGCAATTACTTTCGACATCTCAGGGTCCTGTCATGTCTCGATCGAAACCACACAGAATGTACAATCATTCATTGCCCACTGAGGGTAGCATCAACGCGTGCCTTGAAGAGCATCTTTCTGAACAGCCAGAAAGCCAGAAAGAGGTAAAGCACGCCAAGAAGCGTTATCATCACCCACGGCAGACCAATCTCTAAAACCCCCGGTTTTCCACTGGAAGACATCTGTAGAGCGACTGCAGCCCAGTAAGGTGCAAGAATGTAGCTTAGTGGTATCGTCCACTGGGGCAATATGGCAATGGGGAAGAGGAATCCGGCAAGTATGAAAACCGGGAATTCCAGACCATTCGACCAGCGCTGCATATCTGGGTTCAATACGAATAACGTTGCCAGGACAAGACCCAGGCAAACAAATGAGAGCACAGTCATGACAATGGAAATGATAAAGAGAATGGGTGATTCAATCCCCAGCGGGTAACCAAAGATGATCGACGCGAACGTGTAGGCAACAATCATGGAACCCAAAGCCTGCGTCACAAAAGCCAGATTCTTTCCGAACACAATTACTCCCAAAGGAGTTGGCATGCCGACGAGCGTTTCAAGAGTCCCGGTCCATCGTTCTCGGGTGATGCTGCTTCCACTTTGGAAAAGGACACTATCCCACAGACCTGTGAGACCACTTCCCACGACGATGAAAATCGCCAGCTCATCTCCCTGTTCACCCAGGATAAAGAATGCCATTATGGCGATGAGCAAAGGCTGGACGAAGATGCCGAACAAGATGAAGGCGTCCGTCATGGCCTGCTTCAGGGTGAAGATAAAAGCAAGCCTTATTACACGAATGTACGCTTTCAACATGCCGGGCTTCATTAGCTAATTAAGCGGCTCCTTGCTTGTCCACGAAGTTGTTGCCGCGATCTGGACCGGTATGGGTTGGAGGGCTGCCGCGGGATTCTTCGTGGCCTTAAACTTTGCCACCCACAAGTCTGACATAGGCATCCTCGAGTGTCGGTTCACGCACGGTCACCTTCCCGACGCGCACGCCTTCCAAAGCAGAAAGAAGTGGTGGGATGGCTTCAGATCCTTTTGCTGAGTGAACATGAAGCGCCTGCTTCTGGTCCAGGTCTTCAACAGATACGGTGTCTACGAAGGGAAGGTTTCGAATTTGGTTCAATATCTCCTCGGGCACCCCAAAGACTTCGATTTCGATCACCGAGAGATCGCTCACGATCTGCTTCAACGCTTCAGGTGTGTCGAGGGCGACGATGCGCCCTTGATCGATGACTGCGACTCGTTCGCAAAGCGCATCGGCTTCAAACATATAGTGAGTTGTCAAGAGGATGGTCTTCTTCTCAGATTGAAGGTCGCGTATCACCTGGCGGATTTCACGCCCTCCGACGGGATCTAGCCCCATTGTCGGCTCATCGAGAAAGAGGACTTCAGGGTCGTGCAGCAGCGTGCGGGCAATGTGAAGGCGCTGCTTCATCCCGCGCGAATAGCCCTCGACTTTTTCTTCCCCTCGATCCGCAAGACTTACCAACTCAAGCAATTGCGGAATCCGCTTCATGGTGACTTCCGGATCAACGTGGTAGAGGCTGGCGAAGTAGCGCAAATTGTCGATCCCGGAAAGCCGCCAGTATAGGCCTCGCTCCCCGCCGAAGATGAATCCAATTCTTGATCGGATCGCATTTGCTTGGTCTACGACATCGTAACCAAGGATTTTCGCCGTGCCTCCAGTGGGAATAAGAAGTGTTGTGAGCATCTTGATAGTCGTGGTTTTACCGGCACCATTTGGACCGACCAAACCGAAGAGTTCACCCTGATGAATGTCAAAGGTTATTCCATCAACCGCAACAACTTCCTTTTTCTTCCTGCGGATAACGCCGATGGTTGTCTTGTAGATTCGTCTCAGTTCTCTTACTTCGATCGTGTTCAAAATGATCCCCTTGGAATAGTCTGCGTTTGTTCCAGATACCCGGTTTGAAATGTCAGGTTAGCACGATTGTTCACTCGCTTCAAGCGATGTCTTAGCTGTCTTTATAAAACAATGCTTATTATGCTAGGGGCAAGTCAACTCGATAAAGACGAGGTGATGTCATTCTGCGTATCCCGTCGGCGTTGCTTCCCACTCTGAGCGGTGGGGGGCTTCGCCTCCCAATAAACAGGAGGTTTCGCTCCACAGACTGAGTTGGACTTTGCCCCACAAATTGCATGGGACTTTGCCCCACAAACTGAATCGGACTTCGCCCCACAAACTGAGTGGGACTTCGCACACAAGATCTGATGAGCGCAGCGATGGAGAATCTCTATCTTCGCATAATATCCAATCTGGGAACTACGAGAATCTTCGCCCCCGATGCGCGTTGGTCAAGAATGACAACCCATTAAAACCTTTATGCCAGAGCACTGGACCGGCTGATTGGAATTGCGTTTATTGCGAGCATTAATTCCACTTAGGATGGGGTTTTTTCTTTTACCACACGCTGTTACTCCACGATTATCTCTCACTCGCGATCCGATACCCAGTGGGGTCCATGTGAGAATCACCTCAATAGTCCTGTATAATGAAAGTGAAGGATTTGGCAAACAAACCCGCGAGTTGTATAGGTTTTTCAATTGCTGCGGGGACCGTCTCGGAATTCATCCCAATCTGAGAAGTACTAAACCGAATTAGCGGATGAAGGGGCATCAGCTCATGCGACCGCGAGCTGGGCTTCGTTTACTTGTTTGAGGAGCATGAGGCATCGATGGGAAACGATCTTCAAAGAACAGTTGTTGCCGGAGCACTTGGCGAGTGCGTCCATGTGGCAGGAGTGATCAATTTCCTGCGTTTAGCAGAATCGGCTGGATGGCGTACTGTGTTTCTTGGACCGGCGGTGCCGATTGACAGGTTCGTGGAGGTTATTCGTGAAGAATGCCCGGACGTGGTGGGCGTATCCTACCGGCTTACTCCCGAGACCGGGGAGAGATTGCTGGCGGAACTGGCTGAACAGGTCGATGGTTTCCGCGAGCAGGGGGTAAGATTCGCATTCGGTGGAACTCCACCCATCGCAGAACGAGCTGTTGCGCTGGGGTTCTTCGAGATGGTATTCGATGGAAATCAATCATCGCATGAAGTTCTTGCATACTTAAAGGGGAATGCAGGGGGGCAGCGAGTCGAGCAGGAATACCCCCAAACACTGGTTGACCGGATCCGGTGGAAGTCTCCATACCCACTCTTTAGACACCATTTTGGCTTGCCTGCTCTTGATGAGACCATCAAAGGCGTTGAAACGATTGCACGAGCGGGTGCATTGGATGTTATCTCGCTGGGGATAGACCAGGATGCTCAGGAGCACTTCTTCTCTCCCAAGCGTCAAAACCCGCGGGCGCGAGGGGCGGGTGGAGTTCCGGTTCGAACGCCGGAGGATTTCCGGGCACTTTATAAGGCCAGTCGCTGCGGTAATTTCCCTCTCATGCGAACGTATTCTGGAACAGATGACTTCATCCAACTGGCCGAGATGGTTGTCGAGACGATCCATAATGCCTGGTGTGCAATCCCGATCTTCTGGTTCAATCGTATGGATGGGAGGGGTCCATGGGAATTACAAGGCTCGATCCACGAACATCAAAAGGTCATGGCCTGGTATGGTGAGAGGGGGATCCCGGTTGAGTTAAATGACCCCCACCATTGGGGGATGAGAGAAGCGGCGGATGTTGTTTTCGTCGTTTCTGCCTATTTGTCCGCTTACAACGCGCGCGCTTTTGGCGTGAAGGATTACATTGCCCAATTGATGTTCAATAGCCCGCCGGGCCTTTCGGATGCCATGGATTTGGCGAAAATGCTGGCTTGTCTGAAGGTGATCGCTCATTTGGAAGATGCTAACTTCCGGATTTGGCGACAGACCCGAACAGGATTGTTGAGCTATCCTCTGGATCCTTCAGCGGCGCGTGCACATTTAGCGGCGAGCATTTATCTACAGATGGCTTTAGATCCACATATCTTGCATATCGTCGGTCATACCGAAGCACACCATGCGGCTTTGCCAGAGGATATCATCGATGCAAGTAAAGCAGCTCAACGGGTTGTGGACAATGCCATACATGGTGCGCCAGATATGGCGGCGGATTCCCAAGTCCAGGAACGTGTAGAGGAGCTATGCAGCGAAGTCAAAGTAACCCTCGACGCTATTCGATCCTTATTGGTAACTAAAAATGCAGACCCATTATTAGACCCAGAAACCCTCGCTCTGGCAGTCAGGAAAGGAATTCTTGACGCCCCCCATTTAGTGAATAATGAGTACGCACCAGCCCGCATGATGACACAGATCGATGAGCGTGGGGCATGCATCGCGATAGATCCGCATTCAGGCAATGAATTTTCTGAAGAGGAGCGCATTGCATCTTTGTACTAACCACCGTCAGGGGGGTTGCACTTTCAAAGTTGAGGAGAAAACCGTGGCGAAGAAGAACCGTTTCACAGTGATTGGAGCCGGAAATGGCGGGAAGGCGATGGCTGCTCACCTCGCATTGAAAGGCTTTCCAGTCAACTTGTACAACCGCACCTTTAGTCACATCACTGCGATTGCCGAGTTGGGCGGGATCCATCTTGAGAGCTATGAAGGGGGTCCGCATGGCTTTGGGAAAATGGAGCTTGTCACCTCAGATATCGGCGAAGCCATAGAGGATGCCAATGTGATCATGGTCGTTGTTCCATCCAGCGCTCATGCCGGTATCGCTCGGCTAATTGCATCTCACCTGAAAGATGGTCAGATCGTCATTCTTCACCCTGGCAGGACGGGGGGTGCAATCGAGTTCAAGAAAATATTGAACGATTCGGAGATTGCTGCAGATGTAATCATCGCGGAGGCGGAAACCTTCATCTATGCCAGTCGCTCAGAAGGTCCGGCGGAAGCGCGGATTTTTCGTGTGAAGCACGCCGTCCCGCTGGCCGCTCTCCCGGCGACAGATACCCCCGCTGTGCTAGAAGCGCTCGCGGATGCCTACCCGGAATTTGTTGATGGCATCGATGTCTTACATACCGGTTTGAATAATATGGGTGCGATATTCCACCCGGCGTTGGTAATCTTGAACATGGGCCGGATTGAATCAACAAAGGGTGATTTTCAGTTTTATATCGATGGGGTCACGCCATCGACGGCGCGTATTTTGGGAGTTCTTGATCGGGAGCGGGTCACGGTAGCAGCTTCGATGAACGTCCGTGCGCGCACAGCGATAGAGTGGTTGCGGTTCGCATATAACGTTCACGGCGAGAATCTTTACGAGGCTATCCAGAATCAAACCGGCTATTTTGGTATTCTAGCGCCCAATACGCTGAAGCATCGCTACATCTTTGAAGACATCCCGATGAGTTTGGTGCCCATCGCTTCGCTAGGGAAGCGATTCGGCGTCTCTGTAAGGGGCATAGAGAGCATCATCCGCTTGGCCGTTATTTTGGATGGCACGGATTATTGGATTAGGGGAAGAACGATTAAAAAGTTGGGAATAGAAAGATTGACTGTATATGAGTTGCAGGGCTATGTGAAAACTGGTGTGAGACCAGGTTCTTTAAATTGATTGCCTCATTTTACAGAGAACCAGATGTAGATCTAAAGCAGAAAACAAGCAAAGTAAGCCAGGAGAACTTTTATATGTTTCAATTTAATTGATGGGAAGGTTAAGCTAATAATTTCTAAAGTCTCCCCTAGGTTCATCCCCCCAACGAACGGCATCAAGGCTCCGGTCAAGCGCTAAAGCAGCACTGATGAATATTTGATGAAGGATTGTATCGATCCAAAGAGGCAGCACGTCAATTAAGTGCACCCTCTTCATGGCTCAATAGGATACCCGGATTGAATCCAACCTTCTATGCCGCCGCGCAATGGCCTTGTGTTTGGGAAACCATGCATAATTAGGAATTGGGCAGCTTGTGCGCTGGATTCTTCTAATGGGCCATCGCAGTAGGTGATGATCGTCCGGTCGTCGGGCAGATCGAGGTAACGATTTTCTAGTTCTTCTGCGAGGATCGAGATCGCTCCGGGGATATGTGTTCTGGCGAACGCAGAGTTGGGGCGAATATCGAGGAAGATCGCTGACCCACCCGACCAGGATTTATAGGCTTCCAAAAGTCCAACGCGTGATACTTGCTGTGCATTGAGTTGAGGGTCGGTATGGGAGTCTACAGCTTGATTTCCGACCTGCAGCTTGGTGAAGATAAAGATTGCGCTGAGGAACAGCAAAGCTCCTCCACAGAGAATTCCTAATCGTACACTCGCCTTTACCCGCTTATTCATCAGAGCCATGTCTCTCTACTGAATCATAACCCCATAGCCGTTCGTGTGGTAGTAGTTGAATCCGGCGATAAACTAACCTAGAATGAGGGGGGGATTATGGTTCGATCCCACCAGGTCGTCGGCACAATTCATACAAGGTCTGGAGTCAGCGATGGCAACGAGGAAATCCATTGAAGTGGATGTTATCACTTCCTCACATTGGATCACAGGGATAATCTACCCGGGGGCAAGAGGCTTATTCAGTCATATGAACATGCCGACGGAATCATCAATTGAGATCGAAGCGGGTGAACTGAGTACGCTTTTCAAGCGCTCGCAATCGGCGGAACGCTTCGGCAGGATGTGGCTGGTCAAGAGCGAGATTGCCGCAATATTGGTTGGATCTCGCACCGGGCTAGGTCCAACCAGCGTGGTGCGGGCCGGGTACACGAAACCTTTCCCTCATTCGGTTCGAGTTCTCCTCGACGGTTTCGAAATACATGGGAAGATCCACAGTGTAGGCAGGTTTGAATTCAGCACGGTGATATTTGAGGGGGACAGCCTCTTTACCCCGTTGTATGATGCAAGAATCCAATCTGTCCTGTTCCCGAAATCGCAGGCGGATGCCCCGGCTCTCCTCTTCAATCGCAAGAGGGTTCAGGCGCTCACGCTTATTCCGAGCGAACCGCCACTATAATTCCGATATTCGTAGGTAATACCGCCTATCTATTTCACATATGAAGAACATATCAATTGTTTGGCGATAAGACGGGTATCGTGAAGCATTACTACATTAATAAAGTAATCTGATCAAGAAGTTATACTCAGAGTTTTGAGAGTTTCCCCTATGAACAGTTCCGCATTGGAAGCCCAGAACATCTCCTACAAATACGGCTCCTACCAAGCACTCCAAGAAACCTCATTCACAGTCAACGACGGTGAGATTGTAATGATAAGCGGTCCCAATGGTGCCGAAAAACCACTTTGATGTTATGTCTTAGTGGCTTGTTGCTTCCCACGAGCGGGAAGGTCATTGTTGATGGATATGACCTATATCAAAGAGAACGTTCTGCAAAAAGACGACTTTCGTTTCTTCCTGATTTCCCGCATTTCTACCAAGAACTCACAACCTGGGAACATATCCGTTTTGTTGCGCTAGCTCACAGCGTCGATCAAGGATTTGAGAAACGCGCCGACAACTTGCTCAGCGAGTTTGACTTATCAGAGGCCAGGGATATGTATCCCCACGCTCTTTCAAGAGGTATGCGCTTGAAGCTGGGTATCATTCTCTGCTTAATTCGTCCGTTCAGTGTGCTTCTGATGGATGAGCCCACCTCGGCACTTGATCCTGAGGGCACTGCAGTCCTCTGTGAGAAACTTTCCGTTCTTAGCGATGATGGAGCGGCGATCATCATCACAACTCACGATCTGTCATTAGCAAGTGTGTTAGGCGGTCGAACGGTGCGAATGCAAAGGGGGCACATTGATCTCGGCTGACAAGCGATCGATCTTGATGATTCGCTCCAAACAAGTTGCATCTAGTGTTGACTACTGGCTTGCTATCGTTGGCTACGATAGCCAAAATCGTTCAGCAATGATGTTCGCTTATATGCTCTACGTGATTGCATTCTTTAGTGTCTGGACACTGGCAGTAATGTTTCTCATTTCCGATTTGTTGGCCAACACACTTTCACCGCTCCTTGCTTCCCAGGGTATCGCATTTGCAGACATCATTCCTATCTTAGGCATGCTCATATTGGTTTTGTGGAGCTTATATTCGATTTTTAGGGCTGCCAATCGGAGCCCGCTCGTTTTCTCAGAAGATGATGCCCACCTTCTCTGCCAAACTCCTGCTGCTCGTCGCTTTGTCACATTGACCTGGCTCTTTAGTGAATGGCCGAGCAGCGTATTACTTTTCTTGGCAGCAGCAGCCACAGTTGGTTTTGCGCTTCTTGAACTTGATATTAATAATGGAATAAAGGTTATGTCCGTTGGAAACCTTACAGTCGCAGCCCTAAAACCATTAATTATCATTATTCCATTACACCTTGGTCTATTCGCAGTTGCCTGGGTCGTTGGAGTGTATCGACTGCAGCGGGATGTCAAGCGCATCAAGATCATGCGAACACTGCGAATACTCGCTGTAATCTTGGCAGTTACCCTGTTCGTGGCTGCCCTCGGGAGAATCTTGTTCCCTTCTTATTTCGCTACATTTCAGCCACTACTTTCACTTCTCACATTTCCGCTCGATACAGCATTTCTTGGAGGTAATTGGGGGCTGGGCATAGCTGTATCAATTGGGCTTATGGCTGGAAGCCTGGCTGTGCTTTGGCAAATATCAGACAATTTGAATCTTAGCCGTGCTGCACAGGAGACATATCATTTTCAAGCTCGTAGGGTGGCTTTCAGGATTGGTGATCATGATCGTATTAGAGAATTGAAAGACCGTGAGCGACTCGGATCAATGCATGTGACAAGTAGAATTCCAACATTCCCCGGTTCTTGGATGATGACGTGGAAAGATGTTCTCCAGTCACAACGAACTTTGGCAATCTCGCGTCTCTGGTCCTGGTTAGTTATTCTATTACTAACGTTTTCTGGGACTGTTGCCTGGGTAATGCTCGAGGATAGTGCTCATCTTTTCGTTTTGATAGTTTATTGGACGCTGCTGGTAGGACAGCAAACGAGCGCACGGTAAGAAGGACCTTGGCAATTGGTGGCTTGTTAATTCTTTGCCTTTATCTGCAAGGCGCATAATTATTCACGATGTGATTCGGCCCGTCTTAGCTGGAACAGCTATCACATGGATTGCAATGTGGATGAGCAGCCTCCTCGGATTGTCAATCAGCCCAATCGTTGTAGGTTTAGTTCCTTTTGTCGTAGTAGGGATTTCTTTCTCAACTGTTTTTGATATGCTTCGCCAAGCTGATGTAGGTATGCTCCTTGTGGGACGACCACCAGGTTTTGGACTGGTCGGCTTGGCGATCAGCATGTTCTGTATAGCAATTCCATCTGCAATATACTTCTTGACCGAAAATTATTCTTTATCTCCAATGGCAGGCATGCTTGCGATTTTTCTGGCAGGTATTTCCTTAGCAGCCTTATTGTTACGTCTCTCTGAGAGACAGTTTAGACTTGTTGGTTGATGCAATGCATTTCGTGAGAGCGATTTAACCATTTGCTGCCCCATAAAATCACTGGGGTCTTCGGAAGAGGACGCCGATAGCTGGTGAAAAAGTAAGTTTGGAGTCTGGCTGACGATGCGCGAGACTTATTGGAGCGTGTTTGCCGGTGCCGCTCAGCTCAAAACCAATACTAAGTAGATTGGCCGGATAACATCGATCGCGCATCCCCGGTCTTTCCTTCTTTTGTTCGCTCGTTTGGATGGGATGAGTCAAATATTATGTACACATCACCTCCAGGGTAGCCTTGAAGTGTTTTTGTGTGTCTGGATTTGAGAATTGTAATGAACGTCTTGGATGTGTTTTAGAGTACTATTTTTCGATTTGACACCTTTTTATTTATCTATACAATAAACGCCGCAAAGTCAGGGCAATGTGGTTTGCACCGCCTGGAGCCCTGACCGTGTGCGCCGGTCTCACTTCAATTGAGACCGGCGTTTCTATTTTTTTTACACAAACCGGTAGTTGATAGAAGCTGGATGGTCATCAAGTCTGTTTTTGAATACCTCCCTGTTGAAAAGCGATTATGCCATTCAATGCTTAATCCCCCCAATACAATTAGGTTGTAGCTCTCCGCTTCGATTTCTTCATAAGCTTCATTGAAAATCTTCATAACTTCTTCGCATCGTACTTCTAATATTTACGTAATAACTTGAATATTTCATGAGGTGAAATAATGGGATTATCACGGACGACACGCTTAAACTGGATATTGGATGCTGGTGTATTCCTCTCTGCCTTGGTGGCAGGCTTCTCGGGCTTATATTTCCTTTATGTCCCAGTTGGTGGCTACCAAGGGGGGAAGAATCCATTGTATGGCATTACGATTTTGTTCAGCCGCAGCACATGGGATGACCTTCATTTGTGGGGTGGGGTGGCGATGATTTTGATTGTTACGATCCATCTCCTTTATCACTGGGATTGGGTGGTGATGATGACCAAGAAGATCTGGAATCAAATTCGATCTGGGAAGTCGAATATGTCCCGCGGCGCTAAGAACAATTTGGCAGTCAACCTGGTTATCGCCACGAGTTTCCTGCTTAACGCGATCTCGGGAGTTTATTTCCTCTTCGGTCCAACGGGAGGTTACCAAGGCGGTGCTAATGCGAATTGGGATGTCGGGTTTCTATTCAGCCGAACAACCTGGGATCTCATTCATACGTGGTCGGGCGTTGCTTTGTTCATTACCGCTGGTTTCCATTTCCTCATCCATTGGAAGTGGATAAAGAAGGTTACGAACCGTTTTTTTCAACCTCCAATCAGGCGAGAAAAACCCATCGTGCGTAACAGCGCATGAGTCGGGTTGAGAATCTGAGTACCTAGTAGATAAATCCAAAAAGAATTTCGGAAAGGAGAGTAAATCATGTTACAGAAAATAATTGTTGGGACGCTAGTAGCTGCTCTATCGGGTGTACTGATCGTTGGTGCAATCAATCGGACAGAAGCTAAAAGCGAACAGGTTGCACGGGAACAAGAAGTAAATTCTGGTAGGATGGCTCGAGAAGAAGATCGAGAGCCAATACAGCAAAACCAAGGTCAGCAAGGTCAGGGAAATCGTGCTGCCTATGCTGAAACCGACATGCTCGAAAGGGAATCGAGGGGTGGAGGCCAGGGTCGATTTAGTGAGGTGACCAATGGCAGTCAGCCTGAGGATGCCATCAGAGGCGGCAAGGGTTCAGCAGCTGTTGATGAATGGCTGGAAGTTATCGGTACTGTTGTATCCCTGAATGAAGAAGAGCTGGTCTTGCAGCTTCAAGACGGTCAGGAGATGGTCGTAGAATGTAAATCCTGGACCTTTGCTCTCGAGCTGGGATTTACAACCGACATCGGGCACGAACTAAAACTGTATGGTTTCTATGAAGGTGACGAGTTCGAGATTGGTGGGTTCGAAGACCTAACGACGCAGCTATTAACCATGGTCCGTGAGGAGAGCGGTCGTCCTTTTTGGGCAGGGGGTTCGGGTAGAGGGGCGTAAGAACGATCTGGATAATCTAACGCTGGTTTCTACGAAAAGGGCGGAAGCAAATCTTCCGCCCTTTTCGAAATAAATTATCCTTTCAACTTCTTTGTAGAGATGTAGCATGCTACGTCTCTACACCACCTTCTGGTTTTGAACCTGCGGGAGGTTTTATGCCTGCTACTGGAAGCAGAGTTTCCTGACCCCACATAAAGGAGAGACATTGGAGATAGCCCTTGGATCGTTCAAGGGAAATGTCGCTAGATTTCGCTTTGCCTGCCCTTTGCTGTTCGTAAGGTGTCAGTAGGATAAGTTGCTCCCGCCGATGAACTCGCGTAAGACTGAGTCAGGAGGTATAGGTGACTCATCTTCTACTGGTTCAACCTCATTTAGCATGCGCAGAATTCTGGAGGCTCGCTTGTATGCGTCCTCGCGCAGAGGATCATCCCGGTATTTCACTTCCCACTCCTCGAAATTTTCTAACAGGCGAGGTCGATAAATCGCTAACTCATAAGGCATTGCGCTGTTGATGATCACGTCGACACTGCCAATGTTGGGGATGATATTGCGCAGTTCACTTGACCGAACGTAGTGCCAATGTTGGAGTGTTCGCTCTGGATCATAGGCGCGATGGACAGCATCTCTTAACATCCTGCGGATGAGGCGTAAATCAGCCCAGCGTACGTACTCATCGCCAGCACCCCGCATCTGAAGCAGAGGCTCGAGGTAGATAGCGAATTTCTGTGTATCTGGGATGCCTTCTGTCATCGGAGGATAAAGACCATGGAGGCTGTCCAATAGGAGAATTTCATTCTCTTCCAGCTTCATGGGTGTTTGGTCCGGTATACGGCGGCCCGCTTTGAAGTCGTAATAGGGAATCAGCACTTCCTCGCCGCGTGTTAACGCTTGTAAGTGTTCATTTATCAGCGGTAAGTCGAGCGCTTGTGGTGTTTCAAAGTCGTAATCGCCGAATTCATCCTTCGGGTGCTCTTCAAGGTTGAAGAAATAATTATCCACATTCAAGGCACGAAATTGCAGTCCCGCCTTCGTCAAACGTTGTTCGATCTTGATGGTTGTTGTGGTTTTCCCAGAAGATGATGGACCGCTGACGATCACCAGCTTCAAACCATCTTTACGCTCGGTGATCATCTGGGCTGCAGTCTCGACGTTGTCAGCGTAGGCGGATTCAGACTCATGGACGATCTGAGGAAACTCACCTCTCAGAATCCGCTTGTTTAAAGCGGACACTGTGTGCAGGTCGTGTTTTACTGCCCAGTCAAGGACATACCAGACCTTGCGCCAGGGTATGTTATCTCCGTGAGTCGAAGCTCGTTTGCCAGCTTCCTGTCGAGATCTATTTCTATCTTCCCGATAAAGGATATACGCCTTGGAGACTCGAGCATGACCATTCTCGATCAACGTTTTTTCAACTGCATCCTGGATCTCTTCGATATGCGGGGTGTGCCCCTCGGGCAGGTTCTCGTGAAGATATTCGATAACTTTTTCAGCAAGCCATTCGGCGCGCTCACGATCGCGACCACCGACTGAGACTACCGCGCGATAGATAGCATTGTTGATTCGCTCTTTATTGAAGGGCACGATGGCGCCGCTTCGTTTAATTACGTGTTTGAATTCTTTTTTTGACATGATTTCGCTTCCGGTAACTGCTTTTATGAAACTTTAGAAAAATAGTAACTCGTGCCAATATATTTATAAGTTGATAGTCCATAAATTGCCAGGGATGGAACTCCTTTAGGCCAACAGTAAAATGCACCCAGGGCTTTTCAGTGTAACTCACCATGCAATAGGCAATCAACCGATCTATTCTGCAAACCCCAGAGGGATTAAATATAACGGATAATGCTCACCTTGGAGCTGCAAGATTTTGGTTACCTGCTCCTCATAAAAAGCTCCAACAGGGACACCATCAAGTCCGAGAGCCGTCGCCTGTAATAAGATGTTCTGGGCGGCATGTCCGGCTTCGAGATAGATGTACTGAGGCGAGCGTTCTTTTCCATATTTCGATTCGATCCTGCTGAATACCGCCGTCAGGACAAACGTTATAGGGGCTTGAGAAATACATTCCTGCCCCAGTGCGGCGTCGCTCAGCGAGGAGCGCATATCACCTTCGACGTGTGGCTCCATCCGATGACCTTTTGGTATGTAATGGTATACGCCGTTTTCCACAACCAGGTAAAGTTCGAGCGGGTAGAGCGCGCCGGCGGAGGGGACCGTGCGTCGGCCGAGTGCATCGCGAAGCCCCTGGCCGGCCCAGAGTAGTTGCCCAATTTGTTCCAGCGAGAGGGTTTGTTTTGTAAAGCTGCGCACGGATTCCCGATCCCCTATCGCCTGCTCTAGTGAGATAGATCCCTGGGGTTTGGGTTTCGGGAGTTCAAGAGATTTCAATAGCATACATACCTCTGGGAAAGATGGGTTCCTCAAGTTGCTGCAAATTTAATATATCCTCATTGCTCAGTCGCAAATCCGTTAGAAACGTGCAATTTTACACAAGATATCATAGATTAGTCTTTCTATGCTGTAATTGACCTCCAGAGTTCGTGGAAACCCGCGGAGATAGTAGATCGCTGCCCTTATTAGTTTATCGAGCGCTAAATAGAACATACCCCTTGAACGATATATCGGTTAGATAGGGCTTGAGACTGGCTCTGATATAATGGCCGTCAATCCGAGATTCAATGAGTTCCCCGTAAGAATCAAGCAACGAACCCTATCTGATTATAGGGGGCGATATCCCCGAGGGTCGGTAAACTTCGAGAAGTATGGTGCATTATGTATGATTATTCTGATAAGGTAGTCGTAATTACCGGAGCGGCCGGAAATCTAGGCAGCGCTGTTGTTCGTGCGTTTGAAGCTCATGGGGCGAGTTTAGTCCTTCTAGATCGAGAAGAGGGCCGGCTTCAGGAGACCTTCCCCACGATTTCAGGGATGGATAAACATCTCCTGGTTGACTTGGTTGAGATGACCTCCAAAGATTCGGTCGATGACGCGATTTCAAAGGCTGTAGCACATCATGGCCAAGTCGATGTCCTGGTTAATACGGTTGGCGGATATCGAGCTGAAACGCCGGTTCACGAGACTCCTATTGAAACGATGGAGTTCTTGATGGATTTGAATGCTACGACAACTTTTCTAAGTTGCCAGGCAGCCATCCCGCATATGTTGAAAGCAGGATCCGGTAAGATCATCAACATCGGCGCCCGACAAGGAATGAAAGGCTTAGCGAAATCCGGTGTGTATGCGATGTCGAAGAGCGCAGTACTGAGGTTAACCGAAAGCCTATCCGCTGAGCTCAAGCGTGAAGGTATCAATGTAAACGCAGTACTCCCTGGGACTATTGATACAACCGTGAACAGAGAGGCGATGCCGGATGCGGACTACTCCCGGTGGGTAACGCCACAAGCGATCAGCGAGGTCATCCTTTTCCTCGCCTCGGATTCGGCGAGTGCTGTTCATGGCGCGCTAATCCCGGTCTTTGGGACCGGATGAATCATTAATCCGATTAGATTTCTCAAACCTATGGGTAGGAGTGTTCTTATGGCAGACCTGAAATCCTTGAATGAACTCGGCCAGTCTATCTGGTATGACAATATCCGCAGGGCTTTATTGGAGTCCGGCGAATTCGAAAAAATGTTCAAGTCTGGGGTAACCGGCGTGACCTCAAACCCATCGATCTTCGAAAAAGCGATCGCTGGAAGCTCCGATTATGACCAGGTGCTCGATCCTCTCTTAACCGCGGGTTTGCCCGTAAAAAAGATCTATGAAACGCTGGCCATCGAAGATATTCAGCGAACGGCAGATCTGTTGCGCACAATCTATGACGACACAGACGGCAAAGATGGTTTTGTAAGCATTGAGGTCAGCCCTGAGCTGGCGAACGACACCGATGGCACGATTGCGGAAGCTCGTCGGCTTTACGCAGAGGTGGATCGGCCAAATGTGATGATCAAGGTTCCCGTGACCCTCGCCGGCATTCCGGCGATTGAGACATTGATTGGAGAAGGCATTAATGTGAACGTGACCCTGATTTTCTCGATGGGTCGTTATGCTGAAGCCGCAGAGGCGTACATCAAGGGGTTGGAAACGCTTGATCGTCGCGGAGGAGATCTGCGCCATGTCGCCTCGGTCGCATCGTTTTTTGTAAGCCGAGTGGACACGGCAGTTGATCGCGCTTTGGATGAAAAGGGGGCGGAATCACTTCAAGGGAAAATTGCGGTTGCAAACGCCAAAGTAGCATACGCTCATTTCAAGGATATATTCTCGGGTGAACGGTGGGATGCTTTGGCGGAGAAGGGTGCCTGGGTGCAACGCCCATTGTGGGCGAGCACGAGCACGAAGAACCCGGCCTACGCCGATACGCTTTATGTGGATTCTCTCATCGGACCAGATACCGTGAACACCGTTCCGCCGGCTACGCTCGAAGCTTTCATAGACCATGGAGTTATTGCTCACACCCTGGAACACGATGTTGAGGCTGCCGAGGCCGAGCTTCAACAGCTCTCAGAACTCGGTATCGATCTTAATGAAATAACCGGTCAGCTTTTGAGAGAGGGTGTAGACGCATTCGCAAAGTCTTTCCGGACGATGCTCGCCAGTATCGAAGGAAAACGTGGAGATACACATGAAGGGTGAAACTATCCACTTTAAACTAGGTGGATACTCAGGCGCCTTGGAGCAGGGCTTAGAGGCAATTCAAGAACAGGGTATCTTCAAACGGCTCTGGAAACACGATCATACCGTTTGGAAATCTGAACCAGACGAGATCACCAACCGCCTTGGTTGGCTTCAGGTGCCGGCTGAGATGAAAGAAGCCGTTCCGGAACTCACAAGATTCACGGATGAAATTCGTGAAGGTGGGTATAAGTATGTCGTATTGCTAGGGATGGGCGGCTCCAGTCTCGCCCCGGATGTATTTCAGAAGACCTTCGGTATCGCAGATCGTTATCCTGAATTATTCGTTCTCGACAGCACCGACCCCGGTGCCATTCTCAATCTTCTAGAAAAGATCGATATTACGAAAACGATTTTTATCGTATCAACGAAATCCGGCTCGACTGTTGAGACGCTTTCGCTCTTCAAATTCATGTATACAAAAATCGCTAACGCCGTAGGGGTGGGCCGAGCAGGGATGCATTTTGCTGCAGTTACGGACCCTGGAAGCGACCTAGAGAAACTTGCTAATAAATATCACTTCCGTCGGATATTCCTCAATAACCCGGATATCGGTGGCCGCTATTCAGCGCTCTCCTATTTCGGCTTGGTTCCCGCTGCGCTTATTGGCATAGACATCGATGTGTTATTGGACAGGGCACTTTCCGTGGCCCGTGCGAGCGGTGAAGATGCCAACGTGGATGAAATTCCTGCAGCCAAGCTTGGCGTCGCTCTCGGGGTGCTCGCTAAAATTGGGCGGGATAAACTTACCTTCCTCATCTCACCAGAAGTCGAGAGCTTTGGAGATTGGGTTGAGCAATTGCTGGCGGAGAGCACCGGCAAAGAAGGGAAGGGCATACTGCCCGTCGTAGGGGAGAAACTTGCAGCACCGCAAACTTATGGGGATGATCGAGTATTTGTTTGGTTTCATTTGAAAAAAGATGACTCTTCAGCCAAGGCGTTCGAGTCACTCATCGAAGCAGGCCATCCGGTGATCGAGATCGTTCTGGCTGATGTCTATGACATCGGTGGGCAGTTCTTCCTTTGGGAGATGGCCACCGCGGTAGCAGGACAGCGCCTGGGCATTAATCCATTTGATCAGCCAAACGTGGAATCCGCGAAATTGAAGGCGTCCGAGATGATGGCGGCTTATCAAGAGCAGGGTCAACTTCCCGTTGAAGCGCCGCTATTTGAACTTGACGGGATCGAGGTTTATGCGACCGCGTCTGGCGTAAACCCCCCTGCCTATGAGGAAGAAAAACCCTCGCTGAAGGAGATTTTCAATGGTTTCTTGGGCGCCGCAGATCCTGGCGCATATATCACCCTGCAGGCTTACCTGCCCGACACCGATGAAACACATCAGGCGTTGAGTGTCCTGCGTCATAGACTGCGCGAACGGACTGGATTTGCCACAACATTGGGTTTCGGCCCTCGCTTCTTGCACTCAACTGGTCAAATGCATAAAGGTGACGGCGGAAATGGATTGTTCATTCAAATCACATCAGAAAAATCAGAGGATCTGGCCATACCCGATTTGGCCGGAGAAGATGAATCCTCAATCTCCTTCAGAGTTCTCATTCAAGCGCAAGCGCTTGGGGATCGACAGGCTTTGCGTGAAGAAGGCAGGAAGGTGATCCGCTTCCATCTGGCAGGAGATATTCAGGGTGGCATCCAACAATTGGCGGACGCCTTAGTTGAATGAAAGCGCAGATGAAATCTGGCGCTACTCTTTTACAAGCAAGGTGGTTATTCGCGAATTGGTTCCCCACTTTTGAGATCTGCCGATGATTGAAGCAATAATTTTCGACCTCGACGGTACGCTCGTTCAGACGGAAAAGCTGAAAGCGATTTCATACGCACGCGCAGTAACTGATCTTTGCCCGCATGATGTAGAGGAAGAACAGGTAATCGAAGCATTCCGTGAGGTTGTTGGACTACCGAGGCGTGAGGTTGCACAGGCTTTGGTTGATAAGTTTGACCTTTCAGCTCGCGCATCGGAGCGGATGGATGAGTTCGGGGTAAGCGCCGCCTGGCAGGCGTTCGTTCAAATCCGCCTTCAGCACTATGAGAAAATGCTCCAGGACTCGGACCTGATTCTGCGCCATGAATGGCCGCATAATTTGGCCGTTCTCGAGGAAGCCAGGAACGCAAGCTGCAAGACTGGATTGGCGACGATGTCGAGATGTCCTCAAGCAGCTCGGGTTTTGGAGATTCTTAAGCTGCAGGACGCGTTCGATTTCATCGCAACCCGCGATGATGTTGAAAGAGGGAAGCCCGATCCTGAGATCTATCATCTTGTTGCCAGCGAATTGGGGATCCAGAATGAGCGCTGCATCGTATTGGAGGATTCCCCATCCGGTGTCCGCGCTGCAGTAGCAGCGGGCATGATGTGTGTGGCCGTCACAACACCTTTCACGAAAGAAGGGGTGCACGCGCTTGGTTTATTAGAAGAACGGTGGATCGTCGATGAACCAAGCCGGGTTGTAGATGTGGTCAGGGAAATGATTGTCGAGCGACTTAACGAGAGATGATCAGATATGGCAAACGATCGAGATGAACTGAAGAAAATAGCAGGTGAGAAAGCCGTCGAGTTTGTCGAATCTGGCATGGTGGTTGGCTTAGGGTTTGGCAGCACGGCGATACATGCCTTGCGGTTGATCGGGGAGCTGATTCGCCGGGGGGAGTTGGAAGGTATTCGGGCGATCCCCACGGCTGAATTAATCGCCGAGGAAGCACGTAGGGCGGAGATCCCCTTAACCTCTCTGGAGGAACATCCCCGGATCGACGTTACGATTGACGGTGCGGATGAAGTCGACCCTGAATTGAATCTGATTAAAGGCGGCGGTGGCGCATTATTGCGCGAGAAGATCGTCGCACTAGCTACCACGCTTAATATCATCGTTGTCGATGAACGAAAACTTTCACCGGTTCTTGGAACGAATTTCGATCTTCCAGTTGAAATCATCCCTTTTGGGCGGCGTCCCCTGGAAGAGTTTTTGCGCTCCCTCGGTGCTGAACCGAAATTGCGTACGAAAACGGAGGGCACACCATTTGTTACCGATAGCGGGAACTTCATCCTCGATTGTCATTTTGGACCGATTGTTGACTCCTATGCTCTGTCTGCAGAGCTAGAAAGCAGGGCGGGGATCGTCGAGCACGGGCTTTTCCTCGATCTCGCGAGCGAAGTAATCATCGCCGCGGGAGATGGGATTCGTTCACTAAAAAGAGATGAAAGAAAGCAGGGTTAGACGCATGCAAATAGGGATGGTTGGACTGGGAAAAATGGGCGGCAATATGACCTCCCGCCTATTGAAGGGTGGGCATGGAGTTGTTGTATTCGACCGCAACAAGGATGCGATTAGCAAAGCGGAGTCGGAAGGCGCAGATGGCGCTGAGTCCCTCGAGGATTTGGTTAGCAAACTTAAAACCCCTCGGATTGTCTGGATCATGGTCCCGGCGGGCGATCCAACAGGGTCGCTTCTGAACGAACTGGGAGAACTGCTCTCGGACGGCGATATTGTGGTTGATGGTGGCAACAGCAACTATAAGGATACCCAGCGCCGGGCGACTGAGCTGAAGGGAAAGGGGATATCATTGGTGGACGTCGGCACGAGTGGCGGAATCTGGGGTCTTGCCGAGGGGTATAGCATGATGATCGGTGGTGAGGCTTCTGTGGTGGAGCGACTGCACCCGGTTTTTTCAACCCTCGCACCCGCTCCGGACAGGGGTTGGGGGCATGTCGGATCCAACGGTGCAGGGCATTTCGTGAAGATGGTGCACAACGGGATCGAGTACGGCTTGATGCAGTCTTATGCAGAAGGCTTTGAGATCATGAAAGCTAAGGAGAAATTTGACCTCGATCTGCACCACATCGCCGAGATTTGGCGCTATGGAAGCGTGGTGCGTTCCTGGCTGCTCGATCTCACCGCGGAAGCGCTGAAGGAGGACCCAGACTTATCCGCTGTAAAGGACTGGGTTGCAGATAGCGGGGAAGGTCGGTGGACGGTTGCCGAGGCCATCGATCTGGACATCCCCGCTCCGGTCATTACACTTTCACTCATGATGCGCTTGGTAAGCCGGCAAGATGAGCGTTATTCGGCGAAGCTTCTAGCGGCAATGCGTAATCAATTTGGTGGGCACGCGATCAAGCGCGAGGGAGAACGATGAAGCTGCCAACATCATGCGTGGTCGCAGGTAGCATGGGGCCGGAGGCGCACTCATGAACTCGGATAATCTAGGTGCGAGACCGACGGCGATTGTAATATTCGGCGCCTCCGGTGATCTTACCGCCCGCAAATTGGTCCCGGCGCTCTTTAATCTGTATCGCAAAGGACGGCTGCCGGCGGAGATCCAGATCGTTGGAACGGCCCGGAGTGAGATCAGCCATGAGCAGTTCCGGGAGAAGATGCGCCGGGGTGTGGAGGAGCTGGCGAATTTCGAGTGCCCAAAAGAGGAGTGGATGGATTTTTCCCAGAGGCTCTGGTACTTACGGGGCGACATCGCGCAAAGCGCAGATTACGTCGCACTGGATAATTTCCTTCAAGAGCTCGAGGGTAGTCCAGTCAATCGTCTGTATTATCTCGCAACCGCTCCTTCGTTATTCCCGATTGTCATTCAGGAATTGGGAAAAGCCGACATGGTGGGCGAACGCGATGGTTGGCGGCGCATCGTCATTGAAAAACCTTTCGGCAGAGATTTGAAAAGCGCCCTCGAATTGAACAGCATGATCCATTCGGTCTTCAGCGAGCGACAGATATACAGAATCGACCACTATCTTGGCAAAGAGACAGCGCAGAACATATTGTATTTCCGATTTTTAAATACCATCTTCGAACCGATTTGGAACCGGAACTATATCAGCCATGTTCAAATCACCGTAGCAGAGACCGTCGATGTGGAGCATCGCGCGGGTTATTACGACAAGGCGGGTGTTTTGCGAGATATGTTTCAGAACCACCTGCTGCAACTGCTTACCTTGGTGACGATGGAGCCGCCGGCGACATTCGCCGCGGATGCGGTGCGTAATGAGAAAGTAAAAGTGCTCCAGGCAGTCCGACCCATCAATATTGAAGATGCAGTTCGTGGTCAATATGATGGATACGGTAAGGCAAAGGGCGTCGCTGAAAATTCTCCAACCCCGACCTATGCCGCTTTGAAACTCTATATCGATAACTGGCGCTGGCAGAGCGTACCTTTCTACCTGCGATCGGGAAAAGCGCTACGACACAAGACAAGCGAGGTAGTGGTTGAGTTCAAGGCACCACCGCACGTGATGTTCCCGCTCCCGGAAGGCTACGAGCTGACCCCGAATTTCCTCTCCCTCTGCATTCAACCGGATGAGGGGATCCATCTGCGTTTCGAGACGAAGGTGCCCGACACTCAGCAGGAGACGCGTTCCGTCGAGATGGATTTCCATTACCGAGACTCGTTTGGTGATGAACCCCTGCCGGATGCTTATGAGCCATTGCTCCTCGACGCGTTGGAGGGAGATGCTTCACTGTTCACACGCAGCGATGAAATCGAGGCCGCCTGGAGTATCATCGACCCAGTCCTGAAAACCTGGGAAAAGACCTCGCCTGCTCAAGGGGTGATGACGTATACGCGAGGAACCTGGGGGCCGGCAGAAGCCGCTGCTTTCATCCAGCGCGATGGCTTCGAGTGGCGCTTTGGTTGTTCGGACAGCGAACACTAGCCCAAAATTACATCCCCCGCATTCTTCTCTATGCGCGGATGATAAAAGTCGTCCGGATTATTGCCGGGAGAAGCAACGGTATTCGAAGGTAAGGTGAGACAATTGCTTAGAGGGTTAAGCGGTTGTTCTTATTATCCAGGGCTTTCATAAGGAGATCGGGTCGCGACTTGGGGCGCCTTCGTGTTTGTAATTAGATCGAACACCGTCTCAAGGGAATAGACCTTGCTCCCCCGAGGACAGTATGGTTCCGGAGGAGCCAGTCTATTAGTTCGTTCAATACGTGATCGGCGCTACTGCAGCAACTCAAAGGTCACGGTTACCCGGGCGTTGATAGAGATCTGGCCAGGGGCGAATGCGCCGTCGAAATCCGGAGAAGGGCCAGAAGCGTTCTGCACGACATTCTGCGACATCCCCGCATAGCGTGAACCCCACCAGCCGTAACCGTACCAGGACCACCATCCGACATGGTCTTCGTGAATCGACTTAGGCTTGCTGACGGAGATCGAGAGCACGCCAGCCATCGCCTCAGCTTTCTCGCTAGCGGCCTGAACGGCTAATGCCCGCGCCTGGTCTCGATACTTGCGTAGTTCTGAAGTGCGGAAATCGATCCCGTGGACGTTAGTGGCCCCGGCCTCGGTGACCGCTGTCAATAAATCCTCGAACACATCAATATCACGCAGGGTAACCACAATCGTGCGGCGGACGAAATGCCCGGTGAGATTCGTATAGGGGTATGTATCGTCATAGCGCGGCTCGATGCTGATGTAATCTGTTTGTATGTCCTTCGCAGCCACCGCATAACGTTTGGTGATGCTAATAACTTCCTGGACACTGAGATCATTTCTCCGTTTCGCTACGCTCAGCTCTCGATGGAAGTTTTCCACCCCCAACGTGATAAGAACCTCGTCTGGAACCACCTTCACGACGGCTTCCCCGGAGACCGTTATCACTCCCGGGTTGGGGTCAACCTGAGCGGGTGTGCCTACTGCGCTTATTAGAAAACCAGCACATACAACTGCTAGAATCAGTCCCGGTGTTTGTTTCATCGTTCGAACCTCCTTCTAAATGAATGTTCTCGTATGTTTACAAATCTCTGGAGACCAACTAAGAATCTTCACTAGCTTATGTCTCAACTACAGATATAGCGGTGCTTTGTGTCCCATTCCTGCCCGAATTGGGGCACTTCGGCATCAAGGGCATGGCAAATAGACACGGACCCGGAGGGGATCCTATAGCAGGTGATGCATCTGCGTGGATTGAATGCAACCGAGGGAAAAATATACAGGATCGTTTTTGTTTTTGGAAGCCTATTCGTGTAGATCGGATCGGAGAAGGTTTTAGAGGGGCGAAATTCCGGTTGGGAGCGTTAGGACTTTCAATGTCCGTCCTGGCAGTCTCCCTTTGAATCACCACGCTTTCAAATCGCCACCAGCCGCTCCATCTCCCGGAGTGCCGCAAGATACAGGCAGAGCAATGGAGCTATGCTCATGACTGTCTTGTTCTTACACTATGTACAAGGTAACTATTAATTAAGGGATGGTCAGATGTGGGGAGATCCGGTTGGGAAAATAAGTACCGCCGTTGTACCCGGGTTTCCTGAGCCATCCCATTCGGGTGAGGGGCTCAGGAGTTGGATGTGGCCACCGTGGGCTTCCATTATGGCGCGTGCAATCGAAAGACCCAGGCCGCTTCCCCCTTGGTCTCTCGAGCGGGAATAATCCGCCCGATAAAAGCGTTCAAAAACGTGTGGGAGGTCTTTAGCAGGCACACCTGCACCGCGGTCTTGCACGCAAATTACGACATGCGGCCCGGGCCCTAATACTAGCTTGAATACTTCATCACTTAGTGATGAAGGGTCTATCCCTCTGCTAGCATTGGTTTCTTGTTTCTTTTGGCTAGTGTCCCGCAATGTAACGAGGATTTGTTCTTTTGCAGGAGAATGCTTAAGCGCATTATCCAGAATATTGGTGAGCACCTGTTCGATGCGATCATGATCTGCGCTAACCATGATCGGTTTTTTGGGGAGCTCCATTTGGATTTGTACGCTGCGTCTCCTCGCTTCAGGGGAAAGCTTTGTCTTCGTATCGTCGAGTATTTTCCTGAGATCGAGGCTCTCAAGTTTGAGTTTCATCCCTCCTGCATCGACTCGGGTGAGCGTGAGCAAGTCGTTTGTCATGCGAATGAGCCGGTCGGTTTCTCTCTCGATCGAGTCGAGGAAGCGATCTCTCACCTCGGGATCATCGACCGCACCATCCTGCAGCGATTCCGTCAACCCCTTTATCGCCGTTAGTGGGGTGCGGAGCTCGTGAGAGACGTCGGATATGAACTGAGTTCGCAGCTTTTCGGTTTCGAGTAAACGGCTTCGCATGCTGTCGAATGTCCGACTGAGCTGGCCCAATTCGTCGAACCGCTCGACGGAGACTGGGATATCGAATACCCCTGTCTGCATCCCGCGTGCCGCCTCTGCCAGCACATTTACCGGGCGCAAAAGGTTTCGGCTTAATGAAAAAGCGAGCAAGCTTGCGAGTGGAATGGCGATGCCAACCGCCAGGATGAGCCTCGAGCGCAGATCGGCTAGGACGGCGGCGATATCTCTTAATGGGTGACCGAGAAGAAGGACGGCCACCGTTTCATCTTGTTGAAGAAGGGGGATGGCGACGAAAAGCCATTCTTCACCCTTGATCTTTTCCACGCTGCTTGAGATCTGACCGCCGAAAGCATCTTGCGTGGCGGGGATCTCTTTATAAGGTTCCAGGTCGAGACCTGCAGATGCGATGACAGTTGCCCCCTCCTGGTCAATGAGCAGGAATCGGGTTTCTATTGTAGAGCTGAGTTCGATCGTAAAATCTCGGAGGCTGTTCAATTCCGCTTGCGAGAGCGGTGATGGTTCCTCGTTTTCGAGCAGGTCGGAGGGAGCGATTACCTGAACGTTGAGATTGCCGATGACCTGTTGTTGAATAGCATTGAATGCTTGTTCGATTTGCGGGTCCGGCACCTCGATATGCAGTTGCGGTAAGAGACTCTTTGTGATCACGTGCGCCTGAGAGACAAGACTGTTTTCAAGCGCATTCAGGAAATAAAATTCCGCGAGGGAGAGCAGCGAGAAACCAGTGATGATCGCGGCGATGAAGATTACTGCTAAGTGGCTCAGAAGGATTTTGCTTCTCAAGCTGCGCGCCCAGGTTAATACTAGATAACGCTGAAGAAGGGATTTTATCGAGTTATAGGCGGACATCGAGCTTATACCCCACGCCGCGGATGGTCGCGATTGACTCGGCAGCGAGTGAATGCACTTCACGCAAACGAGCGCGCAGCCTCCGTACGGCTGTGTCTACAGCGCGTGTATCCCCAAAAAAATCATAGCCCCATACTGTTGAAATCAATTGCTCTCTGGTCAGCACGTGCCCCTCGTTACGAATTAAGGTTTCAAGGAGATCGAACTCCAGGGCGGAAAGCTCTAGTAGTTCCCCGTCCCAGTGCGCCTCGTGTTTGTCGAGATTCATCGAGAGTGGACCCTTTTGCAGGGTGGTTTCATTTCTGATTTCTGCAGCTTGAGCGCGCCGTAGGACGGATTTTATGCGCGCGATTAGTTCACGAGTGCTGAAGGGCTTTACGACGTAATCGTCTGCCCCGAGTTCCAATCCAACAACCCGATCGATTTCCTCGTCTCTTGCAGTGAGCATGATGATCGGGACATTGTCTTCCTTGCGAAGATTTCGACAAACCTCCAGCCCATCGATTCCTGGAAGCATGAGATCAAGAACGATCAAGTCTGGCTGCCTCGCTTCTGCGAGTTGTAGCGCTTGTTCGCCATCGCGGGCGACGATGACTGAAAAGTTAGCTTTCTCCAGGTTGTAACGCAAGACATCAACGATCGAAGGCTCATCATCGACAACCAGGATTGTGTATGGTTTGGTCTGACCAGACATCGGTATTCCTCAACACCTATTATATATAGTCTTATGTGACTATTTTGTGACAGCTTTTCAGCAGGATCGATATAGGAAAAGAGGTGGGTACTTGCTTAAATGTTAGGGGTTCCAAAAGGAGAATTACCGGAGTTCAATATTCAAAGGAAGGAAGCATGATCATCACTCTACACGGCAATGCTTCGCATAGCCATATAGGGATCTGTGTGGGCGGAGATGTAACCGCAAGTTAATAGAACTCTCAATCCATGCGTAGATGGGAGATCCATATTTTCGAATGTGGTAAGGATCTTGAAACAGGACCAGGTCTCATGCCATTAGAATCTCATCACGAGCAGATGAATACGCGGAACTAAACCAATATATCAACAGTATTAATACGTAGTATCCAAAATATGCAATGACCTCGGTTAGCGACGGATTTGCGTTGTACCCGAAAAGGACCTTCAATGTCTGACCCAGCGCGGAGCTCTCTGAGAGTATTTGACTGACATCCCAGAGGGGATTAACGAGAGCAGGGATGAGGCCGGCTTCATTGAATTCGTGAACAGCATGCCCGACCAGTCCGGCGGAGAATACTATCAAGAAGACGCTCGTTGTTATGAAGAAATATTTGAGTTGCATCCTGCTGATGCTGGCGACAAATGTGCTTGTGACTGCAATCGCAACGATCAAGCCCAGCAAAGCCCCAAGAACAGTCATCGTTAGCCCCATAGTGAACGTGGTTGTTGTGAGGAAGAGCCCAATTTCAACACCCTCCCTGAGAACAGCGAAAAAAGCCAAACAAAAAAGAGCCCATCGACCTTGTTCGGAGGTTGCTGTACGGACATCGGCTTCAAGATTCTGGTTGAGATTCTGAGCCTGTCGATTCATCCAGAAGATGACCCATGTCAGAACAATCGCGGCGATAACCATCGTTACACCCTCGAATATTTCCTCGGATCTGCCTGTAAAACTTGTGCCGACGGAATGGATGATCACTGCCGCTCCGAGGCTGAAGATGCTCGCCAGCCCGACTCCCAGCCACACAGAGCTGCGAAGATGCGGGCGATTGAGTTTTACAAGTGTTCCTAAGATTATCCCGATGATGAGACTTACCTCTACGCCTTCGCGTAGTGTGAGAAGAAAGCTGGGTAACATTTAGCACTCCTGATAAATCGTGCGATCTTCAGATCAAAGGGTACTTCGCTTGCCCTTAAGTAAAGGATTATTTGCGTTGAATTTCTCCGATCTGGCACATTGAAGTTGATCACTAAAGCTTGGCAAAAAAGGAAATCTAGGTAATGATAATCTAAAACCTCTGTATAATGTCGAAAACGCCGAAATTGTTCCGCGAAATAGGGGTGATTAAATTGACTTCGCCTGGCACAGCGTATGTAGTCAAGCACTCCGTATGTCTTCATGACAAAGGTGTGCCATAATGAGTGTTTCTTGGAAGAAACTGGAATAAGTCCGATCCCCTATAGTAGAACACAATGAGTGGAGGTAGGTAGATGTCCCTCAAACGAAACCGGTTCGTGATTGTTTTTGGATTGCTTCTCCTGTTGTCTGCAACCATCAGTGGGTGTCAGGCGGAACCAGCTATCACGCCGGTCAATACAGAGCCACCATCTATTACCCTTGAAGAGACGAAGGAGGTTGAGCAGCCAATGACCGAAGTAATTGAAAGCCCTGAACCGACTCAGAGTCCGGTGGAGTTCAAACTCACCAGCGAAAGTTTTCTTGAAGGCGAACCGATTCCATCTAAATATGCATGTAATGGCGAAGACGTTTCGCCTCCACTCGCATGGGACGGAGCGCCCAATAATACGAACTCGTTTGTTTTAATCATGGATGATCCCGACGCCCCCGTGGGCACGTGGGTCCATTGGGTTCTCTTTAATACCCCCGGGGATGAAAATTCACTCCCTGAGAATCTTCCAGCAGATGCGATTTTTGCCAAGGGCGGCCAGCAGGGATCCAACAGTTGGGGGAATATTGGATATGGTGGGCCTTGTCCACCAAGTGGAACCCACCGCTATTTTTTCAAACTCTACGCGCTAGACACATCGCTCGTGCTGGGTGAAAGCGCATCTAAAGAGGATGTGCTTGCGGCGATGGAGGGCCACATTCTCACGGAGACGGAGTTGATGGGAACCTATAGCGCCTCCGGCGGTTGATCGTGGGTCCAGTTCCACCACAAATTCATCTCCCACACCCATTATGGCTCATGGGGGATGCAGGAGATGCGCTTATTAATTTAGTCATTAAAAAAATGGACAGACAGGAACTGGCGCGTGGGCCAAAATGACACGCCTCCAGCGAATCTAAGATGGAGGCGTGTTTGTTATTCATGATTATTCAAAACGAACCTTCCACGCTCAGGTGAAGGTTTTATTGCAGCGGATTTGGGTCTAACGCTCAATCTCCTCTTCCATGCTTTGGAACTCAACTTCGGCATCCTTAAGTTCCGAGAGTACACCTTTTAGTTGACTTTCTTCACTGAGGATAAATCTTCGGTAAGGGGCGATGGCTTCGCGCAGACGTCCGACAGAGCGTTCGAGCTCGCGCTTGAAATTTTCTGTTAGCACATCGCGCAGGGATTCCTGCAGCTGCGACATTTTTTTTCGGAATTCTCGCTTGGCCACACCACGGCGGTAGGGGATAACAGCGAACCCGAGAATTCCCAGGATACCGGCGGCGAGCAATCCGGTGGCATCCGCGGCAGCGGTAGTGAGAACGGCTTTCAGGATCAACCCAAGACTGATCGCACCTACTTCAACCAACCCGACAAGAGCGACGGATTCGCGAACGGTTTCCGTCAAACGCGCGGCCTCGGCTTTCTGGTCAAAACTTGCGATCACACGATCCGCCTGCACTCCCACACTATCCAGTAACTGACGGCGGTTGTAAGCAAAACCACTTGCAGCTTGTTTCGCAGCATCGCGGAGCGCCTCGGTCTCTTTTCGCCGCCCTAGCTCATCCGCCATCAGCCGCCATTGACGTAGTTCACGCTCGACGAGCCAGTCAATGATCTCTTCGACGTGATTTTCAATTCTTTGCGGGGTATCGTCAACGACATCGCCCTCAAAGGCGGCTCGCATTTTCTTAGAATTGAGCATGTCGCGGATTTTTAGAAGGCGCAATCGGTCGTCGAGGAACTCCTCACCTCTCATCCGCATCGAGAGCAATTCCTTTTCAATCCGATCCAAATGACGTCCAAACTCCGCTTGTGTGTCGCTCTCAAAGAGTTCGAGCTGATTCTGGACCTTCTGTAGTGTGGCCGAATCATCTGTCAATACATCCACCCGTTTCTGAGCGAGATCTTTGTACTGCCTGGTGATTTTCAAGCTCACACCGAGTGGATTAAGCAGTTTTAACTTGATGATACTTTCCTGCGAAAGCGTCTCTTGCAGGTATTCCTGGAAACGTTGAAATGCTTTCGCGTGTTTCGATTCCGAGTCATCCGGGTTCATTTGTTGTGCCGCGCGAGCGGAGAGCTGGAAGAGTTCGGGTTCAAAATCCAATAAGCGCAGGACCTGATTATTGACGAAGGAAACGACTTCATCAATGGCTTCAGCATTCTGAAGAATGTCGATTTTATTGATAATGACGACGACCTTTTTTCCCCACTTACGGATGTTTTCCAGAAAATCACGTTCACTCTCTGTGAAAGGTCGATCCGCTGAAGTGACGAAGATGACCATATCACTGCGCGGGATGAACTCTCGCACGATGGCTTCGTGATGGCGCAGGACGGCGTTCGTCCCCGGTGTGTCGACGATGTGGACTTCCCGCAGGATCTCCGCAGGGAAACGCACAACGCGTACGTCCTCACTGATGAACTCCGGGTTTCCTGGTTCACCATGTTTTACAATGTATATCCTGTCCGTTGTCGGCGTTACACCCTCCGTGAGGTAAGTCTCTCCCAGTAAGGCATTGATGAGCGCGGATTTCCCGCTGTTGAATTCACCGACGACGACGAGCAGGAAGAGTTCGTTCAGTTGATCGAGAGCCTGACGCAGGTGCTCAATATCGCTCGTATCGATCTCCCAGGAATCAAGGATTTGAAGTAATCGTCGAATGAGCTCACGCTCTCGCTGCCAGATCGCACTCTGATGTTCATTCAGGAGCCGTAATATCGACATCCTAGTTGTTCTCCTCTTGAGTCCATTTCGATGACTCCAGATAAGGTTTGTACTCTGAATCTATTGTAATCGCCCGAGCGGTTTCTCCAAAGGGCAAGGAACGCTGTTCGCTATTGACGCGTTGGATAGTGCCCGGTCTCGGGATTTTTCAGTTCCAGATGTAGGAGCATTAGGGGTCTACCCGTACACATAGAAGCCGTGTAACATTTTTTAGGGTTCATCGTTATCATGATTGAAGAGAATAATCAAATTCTGGATGATGCTCGTTTGATAGAACGGGCAAAACGGGGTGAGGTAGAGGCCTTCGGTTGCCTGTACGAACGCTACCTTGAGTCGATTTATCGATACATCCGGACTCGGGTCGCTGAAGACCGAATCGCTGAAGATCTCACAGAGACCGTTTTCTTGCGGTCTTACGAGTCGCTCGACCGTTACAAAGAGAGGGGCTTACGATTTTCCGCTTTCCTGTACCAGGTCGCTCGAAATCTGCTGGTAGACCATTACCGGCAGGAGGAGGAAGAACTACCGATAGAGAGCGCTGACCAGATCAGTGAATCACCCCCAAGGATTGACGACATGATCGTCCATCAGGAGCAAGTGGATAGCTTGCGGGTAGGTCTGGAAGCATTGCCGGAGGAGTATCGAGAAATCATCCGCTTGCGGGTGTTGCTTGAACTCTCAACGAAAGAATGCGCTCAGTGGATAGGACGCAGCGAGGGAGCTGTGCGAGTGCTGCTGCATAGAGCGATGAAGGCGCTAAAGCGTCAGGTAGTCAAGGATGATGAACCGAAAGCTTGATTGGGTAATCGATGAATGTCTCACTCGGGTTCAGGCCGGGGATGAGACGGTACAGAGCTGTGTTCAGGCGTATCCGGAGTTGAAGGATGTCCTGGAGCCCTTGCTCGCGCTTGCCCTTCGAGTGAACGAAACCCTCGCTCCCGAGAAGCCAGACGCACAGTTTGTGCGTAATGCGAAAACCCGGATTTTGAACCGGGTAAAAGCCTTGACGACCTCAATCTCATCCGAAAAACCTCAACCCAGGCGAGCGCGGCGCATATACTTCCACCGCCGTCGCTGGTCGACAGTTATTGCAGGCGTCGTGATCGCGGCCATGCTCTTCGGAAGCGGAATCGGGCTGAAACAGGCTTCCGCATCTGCGCTGCCGGGAGATACTCTTTATCCTGTCAAACGTGCGGGTGAGGAGATCCAATTAGCGCTCAGTTTTACAGCCAATGGTGACATAGCGCTTCTTTATGAGTTTGCGGATTACCGCTTAGAAGAGGCACAAACACTAGCTGAAGAGGGGCGCTTCGATGATCTTGGAATAGCTCTAGATGGCTTTGAAGATGCCATGAGCAAGCTCGAAGAGATCGCACAAGAGGGTGAAATTGGCAACGGTAATTTGGACCTCGCTAAGATTAAGGCGAAGCATGAGAAGCATATCCAGGTTTTAGAGCGAGTGAGAGAACAAGTCCCTGAAAATGCACGCGCGGCGATTGATCACGCTATCGAACAATCCGGTCGTTCCCAAGAAGTGCTTAAAGTTATTCATGAAGGCGGAAAGCCGAGTGACCTTGCGCCCGGGCAGCTTAAAGATAAGCCTGATAAGGACAAGAATAAACCCGAGAAGCCGGATAAGCCGGAGAAGTAATTTCAACGACGGCTTCCACAACCCCATCCACAAGATCAACCATATCCAAAGACAAGTAAACGCCGTACTCATGGTTCAATCTTATACTACTGAGACAGCGAAACAGTAGGAGAGCTTTGGCGTAACGAAGAGGATTAAATGCCCTCTCGAAAGTGCAGCCCAATTCCTATGGTTTCTATTTTGGGGTTTAGAGCGGCCAGAAGAATGGAAGGATGAGCAGCGTAAGAAGGAGTATAACGATAGCCAATGGAAGTCCCACCTTGATGAAGTCGGTGGCGCGGTAGCCGCCAGGACCCATGACCAGGCTGTTTGTAGGGTGAGCGGCCGGGGTGAGGAAGCTGGAAGAGGCCGATATGGCGACGATCATTGTGAACGGGAGCGGTGAAATCCCCAATTCCATTGATGCGCTTATGGCAATAGGTATCATGAGCACCGCTACAACAGCGTTGGGCAAGATCTGGGAGGTGAATGCAGATAGCAAGAACAACCCGCCCATAATGCCGTAAGGTCCGAGTTTACCTGCCGCATTGAGAAGCCCTTGGGCAACAAGCTCCGCGGCCCCAGTCTGCTGCAAGGCGATCCCCAGCGGCAGCATACCGGCTATGAGGAAAACCGATTTCCAATCAATATACCTGTAGGCTTCATCCATCGAGAGTACACCCGTAAAGACCATAACGGTGGCGCCGATGACTGCAGCTATCGCTATGGGCAGGATCCCCAAAACAACGCTCACTACGAAAGCGAACAGGATCAACAATGCCAGAGGGGCTTTCTCTATGCGCGGGGCTTGTTGAGCTTCCTCGGTAAGGACTAGAAAATCGGGTTCCGCACCGAGGACCTTAAAGCTGTCGCGTAATCCGTGAAGCAACAAAGCGTCGCCAAACCGCAATTGCATATCGCGTAACTGCGATCGATACGGCCTCCCACCTCTCCAAACTGCGAGGACACTTAAGCTATATTTTTCCCTGAAATGAAGTTCACGCAGGGTTTTTCCGTCCAGGGTAGTGTGAGGGGATAGAACAACCTCGAGGAGGCCAACCTGGTCGGATTGAAGCGTCTTCAAATCCGGCAACCCCTCTCTCATAACCTCCAGATCCTGCAGACCCCGCAATACCTTTAAATCTTCTGGCCAGACCTCAACGAGTAGCTGGTCCCCATCCTGGATGATATGATTGACATCCGGTGTCAAGTCCGTACGATTTCCGTGGTGAATTCCCAGGACGCAGATACCAAAAGCGTCCGCTAGCCGGCTCTCAGCGAGTGTCTTCCCCGATAGACTCGATCCCTCCGGGACGCTCATGATACGAATACGCTCGAAGAGTTCATAATGCTCGTTGACTTCATCAACATCTATGTAACGGAAACTCGACCATTCGGGCGAGTTGCGAATCTCTTCCAACCGCTCGTTCGATCCTTGTAAAAGTAAAGCATCCGCCGCAAACAGTGACTTACCCTGCAGGTTCGTGCGCTGGGCGAATCCGTCATGCTTGATCGCCAGGACGTTCACCCCGAAACGCTTTCGGAATCCGCTCTCAAAAAGCGTTCGTCCGATCAGATTGGTATCCGATGCGAGAGTGACTTCACAAAGGGAAGTCTCAGCGGAGAAGAGTTGATCTACGTCGAGTGTTTCGTCGGAAATGTCAAGGAAGTTTTTGTGCTGGAAGACGAGGACAGTCTCAAAGCGGCCTTCAACTAATAACCGATCTCCATCTTGAAGTATTGTCCCGGCCATGGGTGAGAGCAGCGATCCTGTTTCGCGTAAGATCGCGATCACTTGGAGCCCCAGAGCAGCGCCGACGCGGCTCTCGATAAGGGACTTGCCTGAGAGGGGTGAGCCTGCGGGTAAGCACAATAGAAAAAGCCTCTGCTCGACGTCGTAGACATCCTCAAGCAGCTCCTGAGGGGTTTGTGTAAGCGCTTGATGAATATCCCTATCCGGAAGCAAATGGCGTCCAACGAGGCTCATGAATAGAACGCCGGCGATGAGTAGGATGAAACCAACGGGTGAGAAGTCGAAGAGATTGAAAGTCTGCAATCCTGCGTCGGAGAGAGCTTCATTAACCAGGATATTTGCTGGAGTCCCTATGAGCGTGGTAAGGCCGCCAAGCAAAGAACCGTATGCCAGCGGGATGAGAAATCTCGAAGGAGAGCGCCTTGTACGGCGTGAGATATCCATAACGACGGGCAGCATTATGGCGACCACCCCAACATTGTTCAAGAACGCGGACATCAAGCCTGCGCTGAGCATGATCGCAGCGATTAAGCGCGCTTCTCCATTGCCCGCCACGCGTAACACTTGCCGTCCGATCTGATTGGCGATCCCGCTGCGAGCAAGCGCACCGCTCATGATGAAGACAGCCCAGACTGTAATGACAGCCGGGCTGCTGAAGCCGGAGAGCGCCTCTGTTGGTGTGACAAGACCCGTCAAAGCCAATGTTCCTAAGACCATCAAAGCGATAACGTCTACGCGGATGCGCTCGCTGATAATCAGGAGCAATGCACCTCCTACGATGATCAACACCTGTGCGATTTCTGGAGTCAAGTCTTCTCCGATCGTTTCGACCGATGTTCGAGCAGCTGCAACTGGCCTAGACTAAACCACAGTTGCCTTCCTGCCAAGTGAGAGACCAGTTGCGAATAGCAGTGGATCCTTCCGCTGGAATGAAATTCAGGCGCATACAAGGGTGCGCCCATTCAAGAATGAAAACACGGGTTAGATCTTTTGGGTCAGCCCCGTTAGAGATATCTAAAATTCAATTCGTGATCGTTGGAGACTCACCGATGGAGATTGCGTATATCCTTGATGAGGGTAGCGGTTACCCGGTCGATGTCAATATTCCCATCAACTTCATGCAGGAGATCAGCAGCCAGATAGTACTTGATGAGTGGGGCGGTCTGTTCGTGGTAAACCTCGATGCGCGCTCTTATCGTCTCAGGTTGATCATCATCACGCTGGAATAGCTCACCCCCGCACAGGTCGCACGTTTGCATTTCGCGTGGTGGATTAAAAAGGACATGGTACGGTGTTTGGCAGTTTCGACATATGCGTCTGCCCGATAAGCGTTCGACAAGGACATCGTCCGGAACTGCAATATACAACACACCCGTGAGTTGTTGCCCGAGTTCTTGGAGGATTGAATCCAGAGCTTCCGCCTGTTCCAGGGTTCGAGGGAATCCATCCAGGATCGTACCCCCACGGCAATCCGGTCTAGAGAGCCGTTCTTTGACCATGGCAATTGTGACGTCATCGGGTACAAGTTGGCCAATGTCCATGTAGCTTCGTGCTAATTTGCCCAGTTCGCTCTCCCGTTTCAGGTGGTCGCGGAATAAATCACCACTTGCAACATGCGGAAGATCCAATTCTTCACGTAATCGCTTCGCCTGCGTACCTTTGCCAGATCCTGGGGGTCCAAGAAGGATTAAGTACATCTTGCCTCCTTAAAGTACGGATTGGGACGAACCTCTAATGGTCGTCCTAAATCCGGCGCTGCACTGTTCTTGCCGCTCCCAAAATAGAGATCAGCTATTCAGATTTTTCTACGGACACCAATTGGCCGAACGAATTGATATTCAGGGTCCAGGAAGTACGCGGCTGAAATTGGATGAATTCAACCGGATCATAGGTGGTGTATGTGAACGAATCATCATCGGTTGTAAATGTGATTTCATAGTGCTCCTCGCCGTCGCCAAACTGCTGACCTTCTGCGAGTTGTGCTTCAGGCCAAATTGGGTTGAGGTCTGTGCCTGTCAGTGTGACCGAATCGACGACTCCCCACTCGATAGCTGTGTAGGTACACCAATCGCTATAGACTTCATACTCACAGTCTTGCACGACTTCTCCGTAGCCAGTGCCTGTATCTATGGTGTAGGGTGTACCGCAAACCTCGATTGAATTGGATACGGGTTCAGCGACAGTGTCGCGGAGCTTGTCGGTGCAAGAACCAACCTCGGCGTCAGAGGGGATCTCATTCAGCCATCCCTCATCCTCAACATCGACAAGGGCTTCAATGGGCATGGAGCGCGTCCAGGCTACATCACGCACGGTTCCGATGTGTTCTTCCGTCCGCTGGGATAGAATTACCCACACGACGCCAGCGATGAGGCAGAGCGCGCCAATGCTAATGGCGATAGCGACCGGGGTGCGCTTTTTCGGTTCCTTGATCGCCTTGGGGGCCGGTTTCGGCTTTACCAGGCTGGCGCCGCAGCCAGCGCAAACATGAGCGCTCGCGGGATTGAGGGTTCCGCAGGCGGCGCATTCGACGTCGAGCTGTTTGTCTTTTCTATATGCCCCAAGGACATCGCCGCTCGCACGAGCTTCACCGCTCCCCAGGTTCCCTCCACAGGCGCTGCAAAACGCAGCATCACCTGGATTTCTTGCGCTGCAGTATGGACAATGGATGTCGGGTCCAGTTTTCGCACGGGCGATCTCCCCTTCATCTGTCAGCAATACTTCCTGTGCTGCTTGGTGAAATTCAACGTCTTGCGGCTGCGGAGCGCCACAGCCATTGCAAAACTTTCTTGGGCCGTGGTTTTCGCCCACACAATGAGGGCAAGTCCATGCAAGTTTTACGTATCCAATCGTTTTTCTCGCCATACTAATCCTCCGCACATCCATTCCAGTATTGGTGCATTCATTATTTTATGGCAGTAGAATACCGTTCATTACAAAATTCCGCCATATTGGGACAGGCTTGAGAAGGCGAGAACGGAGAATAAGGGAGCGCGCAACTCTCGATCTTGATTCTAAGGCATCTCAAACCCAGGCAGATGTGTTGCCAAGGTGTCGTTTGACGAATGTTTCTGCATTCTGGCAAGCCACTTGCATCACCTAGGTGCGGACATAAGCCACTGTGCTTCACACTGTCATCTCGTGCTTCTGCACGAGCAGAAGAGCGCTAGGATTATTGCGCTGGTAAAGGATGATTACGGATGGGCCTGGATCTTTTATGAACCGAAAAATCCGGCGAGCCACTCGCTTCTTCCTGCGTTTCCTCATGCTTGTAATCCTTGGCATCATAGCATTTGGATCCGCTCCTGTTCTGCTGACACTGGGATCATACATCTACTTCCAACTAACGGATGAGATGCTGCCCGGGATTACGGTCGGCGAGGTTCCGGTCGGAGGGCTTCTGCCGGACGAAGCTACCTGGGTTCTCAACAAAAATTGGAATGAAGATTTACACCTCACGGCGGTTGATATAACCACATCTTCTTATTCATGGGAAATTGCACCTTCAGAGCTCGGGCTTAGCGTCGCTGTGGATGAGTCCATAGCCAATGCGTCTGCCCTCGGACGCTCCGGAAATTTAGTGGAAGGTGTTAGGACGATGTTGGCAGTTCTCAAATATGGAGCTGAGATTGATCCAGTTGTTGAATTGGATCTCGTTTTAGCGAAACAAGGTCTCGAGAGTTGGGCTGAGCGGGTTTATATCGCTCCGCGCGATGCAGACTTGAATTTAAATGAGGACCGCTTGGTGCTAATAGAGAGCCTACCCGGGAGAACTCTTGATGTACCTGCCAGCCTGCGCATGCTCGCCGAAGAGCCAGAGTCTATTTTACTTGACCACCAATTAGTCCCCTTTGTTGTGCTCGAGATACCCGCGCAGCGCCAGGATGTTTTGCTCCATGCAGAGGCGGTAGAAAATCTCCTGGGTTCCGGTCCCACAATTCGCGCCTATGATCCCGTCAGTGATGAGAACTTTGTCTGGTCTCCGGAGCCCGTTTTGATCGCGTCTTGGATTCATATCGAATCTCAAGGAGATCAACTTAGAGTCTCCCTTCATGATGACGGGCTTACTCGGTATGTCATGGAAATCGAAGAGTTATTAGGAGATGTACGGGGGTTGGGCAGAGCAGTTCTTGAAGAAACTCTGCGGTCCGAATTGGCGGGCGAGGAGACGGAAACTCTCGTCATCGAGTATTTACCCGGCACCTATGTTGTCGAGCCTGGTGATAATCTTGTCTCGATAAGCTTTAAAGTTGGAATACCCTATTGGAAGCTGCAAGAGTTCAATCCAGACCTCGCAGTGTCGGGTCTTGTTCCTGGGGAGACTCTGATTGTTCCGCCGAAGGACGACATGCTCACGCTGCCGGTGATTCAGGAGAAGCGAATCGTGATCAGTTTGACTGAGCAGCGGATGTGGACCTATGAGGGCGGTGAGCTTCATCAGAGTTACATCGTCAGCACCGGCATTCCCAATTCGCCCACTTTGCCCGGACTTTTCCAGGTGACTTCGCATAGTGAAAACGCATATGCTTCGATCTGGGACCTGTATATGCCGCACTTCCTGGGCATCTACGAAGCTGTTCCCGGCCTCACGAATGGGATCCATGGCTTACCCATGCTCTCCGGGGGACGCAGGCTCTGGGCGAATGTGCTCGGGCAGCCAGCATCCTACGGATGCATCATCCTCGACCTGCAAGCAGCAGAGGAACTCTATTATTGGGCTGAGGATGGGGTTGTCGTAGAGATTGGATCTTGAAGCGGAGTGACCTTATAAGGGTATGAAAAAGCCCCCCCCTTTTTAGGGCAGCCCTTTTTATTCTTACAGTCGGGGCGGCCGGATTTGAACCGGCGACCTCACGGACCCGAACCGTGCGCGCTACCGGGCTGCGCTACGCCCCGATGAACCGTGAGTATACCGCTGATTACACCTATGGGTCAACGCGGAGGGGAGTTCTCCGTAGTTTTGGGGTGGCTCTGAGGGGTTTGTGTGCTCCTGCGATTAAAGAAATTCGCCCCAGGAAACCTGGGGCGGTTTGGTTAAGAAAAATAGCAGATGAGTGAACCGTTGGCTCGACAATTCGTGAAAAGGAATTGGATTGTTAACTGGGTATCCGGCGGTAGCAATCCTGTTTCTGGGATTCTTCCGTAACGCAGCACGCCATCCACATCCAGGCGGTTGGATGGGAAGGGGATTGCTGAAGGACCCAGCTTAGGGCCTCTTTTCCGGCTTGGATTTCTCCGCGTGAGATCGCCTCGGAGGCGAACTCCATTGCTTCTTCGATTGTTGTGAGTGATTGCGGTGCCATTCAGCCCTCCTGCCTCATTTTATTACACGTAATTCAATCGACCCGTGTAGGCGTCTATTATTGATAACGGTTATCTATAGAAAACATTACACCTCATCGCCTTACAGCGGCCTTACAGCAACCCGTAGATAAGAAACTGTAAGAATGGTGAGGTGGGTAACAAAACGGATTTGCGTTGCGCAACTCCACAATGTTAATAACGCGCAGGGGCCGACCCGCGTATCGGTCCGTTCTGTCTCCGTTTTCAAAACCTGAAGGAGGTGTAGAGACGCAGCAAGCTGCGTCTCTACAAAGAGATTGAAGGGAGTGTATTGTAGCCACGTCCCACTGGAGGGAATTATTGGGGAAGAATAACCGAATTGTTCACAACGCCAGCGATGATGTTGGTGCAGAGAATTGCTATAATTATTCTTTCCCCCCGCTCGCCCCCTCTTAGCCCTTTCCGCTTCGCTGCAAGGGTGGTTAGCGAGGGGCTGCAGGGGACCATCTTCATCGTCCCCCGCACCCCCTTCCGATTGGCTAGGTATGCAATCCATATACGCCCGAGTTCCAAAGCCGGGCTCTGTCCAAACTGCTATAGTTTGCACTTCATTGGGAGAATAGTGTCCTTGAAATACACAAGGTGATCCGGGGGGTGTGCTCCACGCTGCGCTTCACGCAGCACTCTGTAGGAGCCGTGAGTGCTTCGCGAGGGGAGTGGCCCCTCGACGAGCTCGGAATGATAAGTCCCCCACAGTCCCCCTTTGGGGGATTTAGGGGGAAGAAAAGAAAAAGTGATTCACATCATCTCTGCAATGGCCGAGCTATGCGATCATACACGCAAACCTCAAACCGCAAGCTGCGCCTGCGACCGGCAGCAGAGCTTCCGCACTCCATATTAAAGAGAGGCGTATGGGACAGAACAAAGGTAATTCACTTCTTATTAGGGAGTGTTGGAACTAGCCGGGAAGGGGCGTGTCTAACTGCTGCGAAAGACGTTCGCGGCTTTCTTGGCTTTTTCCTTACTGGCGGGGACCATGAAGCAGAACAGGCTTCCGGTTCCTTCCTTGCTTTCGCACCATATCTGACCGTTGTGCATTTCGACCATCGCTTTGGCGATAGATAATCCCAATCCCATGCCACCGTGTTTCCGGGTTAGATGAGATTCGACCTGATAGAAGCGATCGAAAACACGTTCGACCTCATCTTCGGGAATGCCGATCCCGGTATCGACAACAAAGATTTTAATCATCTCGTCGTCGCCCTCTGCTTTTATCCCTACTTGCCCACCGGCATCCGTGTAGTTGATGGCATTATCGACCATGTTCGAGAGTGCAACCTCGATTTTCTCCAGGTCCCCGTCCATGATGAGCGCGTCCTCTTTGGGGATGTCGAAACCGATTTCGATCTGCTTCTCTCCAGCAGAATCACGGAATCGATTAAACGTATCCTCGACCAACTTGCTGACCGAAAACGGTTTTCTGCGAACGCGAGATTGCCCCTGCTCATTGTGGGCGATGGCAGACATGTCTTCGATGATCGCCTTAAGCCGCATCGCGCTGCGGATAATGACCTCCATCTGCTCCTGGTGGTCAGGGGGGATGAATTCCTGTAAAAATGTCGCGTGTCCGAGGATTAACCCCAGTGGGGTGCGGAGTTCATGAGATGCGATGGCGATGAAATCGGATTTCATACGGTCGAGTCGCTTCAATTCTTCGTTCGTTTCCTGGATGCTGTCGAGTAAGCGCACGTTCTCAATTGCGATTGCAGCTTGTGCTGCAAGCGTCTCTAGTACCTCCAGGTCATCCTCGGTATAATCAGCGTCATCTAATTTGTTTACCGCCTCCAACACACCAATTGTTTCGGTTTTCACGGAGAGCGGTACACCGAGAATGGATCGGGTCTCATACTTGAGTATTTCATCCACGCGGCGGAAAACTCGAGGATCGCTGTGTGCGTCTTGGATAACCATCGGCTTCGAGTTGGTGAAGATCCAACCTGCAACGCTAGAATCAAGCGGTATACTAATTTCACGTAAATCATCGCGGTGCATGCCGGGGGAGGCTTCGAAACGTAATACTCCGGCACCTGAATCGTAAAGGAGAATGGATGCGACCTCACTTTGTGTGAGTTCGCAGGCAACATCGATTATCATATCTAATAATTGAATGAGATCGAGGGTCGCCGACATAGTCCGGCTGATCTCAAGCAGACGTTCAAGACGTTGTGATTTACTCACCTGATCCACAGACTCAGACATAGAATATCCTTGAGCAAGGTACGATTGTAGCATAGCAGGGGGAGTGGGAGAAACACAACAAGTCATCTCTCCCATATACAAATTGGCATAGCGATTAGGAATTTCAACGGAGGCGTATGAAATGCCATCGAGCAAGAAAGTCAAAGTAGCGATCATCGGAGTTGGTAACTGTGCTTCATCCCTGGTTCAGGGTGTCGAGTACTACAAAGACGCGAAAATGAACGACAAAATACCAGGGTTGATGCATGTCGACATTGGTGGCTACCACATTCGAGATATCGAATTCACGGCGGCGTTTGATGTCGTTGTTGGCAAAGTTGGCAAGGACTTGAGTGAGGCGATCTTCGCCCACCCCAATAACACCGTAAAGTTCTCGGATGTTCCGAAAACGGGCGTGACGGTTAAACGGGGAATGACGCACGATGGCATTGGGAAATACCTCTCCCAGGTAGTGGAGAAAGCCCCCGGTCCGACGGACGACATCCTTAAAATATTGAAAGAAACGAAAACAGATGTCGTCGTGAGCTACCTCCCCGTAGGCTCAGAAATGGCGACGAAATGGTATGTTGAGCAGATTCTTGATGCTGGCTGTGCTTTCATCAATTGCATCCCTGTGTTTATCGCCAGCTCGGATTATTGGGCGTGTCGCTTCGAAGAACGCGGTCTACCAATCATCGGTGATGATATCAAGAGTCAGGTCGGCGCCACGATTACGCATCGTGTCCTGACGTCCCTTTTTGTCGACCGCGGCGTAGTTCTGGATCACACCTATCAGCTGAATTTTGGCGGGAATATGGATTTTTACAATATGCTCGAGCGCGATCGACTCGAATCGAAGAAGATCTCGAAGACGGGTGCGGTGACGAGTCAGCTGCCTTATGAACTCCCTGCGGATGCTATCCACGTAGGACCAAGCGATTACGTACCCTGGCTCACAGATCGGAAATGGTGCTACATTCGCATGGAGGGTACTACCTTCGGCGATGTCCCGCTGAACCTGGAGCTCAAGCTGGAGGTTTGGGATTCGCCAAATTCGGCCGGCGTTGTAATTGACGCGGTTCGGTGCGCCAAGATCGCGCTTGATCGAGGTCTTTCTGGGCCGATCCTCGAGCCGTCTTCATACTTCATGAAGACGCCCCCGGTGCAATATAGCGATGATGAAGCGCATCGAAAGACGGAAGCGTTCATCCGTGGTCCCAAGAAAAAGAAAGGCAAGAAGTAGCGAACAATACAGTTACACAAGTCCGATCTGTTTTTTTTCTCCCCAAGGTGAATGCTCTCAATGGGGCTGTCTGAGAATGGCTCAGGCAGCCCCTTTTGCGTGTCGATCGTGGGCACACCCATGAAACGGGTCCCGCTTGGAGTTCTTATTATGCGGGATAGCGCAATCTTATTCAGCTAAGTAGGCAGTTCTCCCCTCTCGATTATTGCAACACCTATGGGAACAAGCTCACAAAAGGGCCGCAAGCCTTACGAGAAGGGAATCATCGCAGATAAAAAAAGTGTATAGTAGGTTTGCAGGCGTCCATCGCCTCATCTCGAAAAGGGAAAAAGGTAAGTCAGATTGAAACGCTAGAGATCTTTTAATTGCTTGGCGGGGAACGTAAAGATGCGTGCAATGCTGCTTAACCGTGCTGGGCCAATTGAGAAGCACCCTTTGGTGATGGTCGACCGGGCTAAGCTCGAACCAGGCGAGGGGGAAGTGCTCCTTCGGGTGAATGTCTGCGGACTCTGCCACACGGATTTGCACACTGTAGAGGGGGAGATCATCCCGCCAATCTTTCCCGTGATCCCCGGGCATCAAGTGGTTGGCACGGTAGTCGCCGTCGGGTCGGGGGTGAATGACCAGATTGTGGGAGAAAGAGTAGGAGTCCCCTGGCTTTACAGTGCGTGTGGAGAATGCGAGTATTGTCGACGAGGTGAGGAGAATCTTTGTTCTCAGGCTCATTTCACCGGCTTTCACGTCGACGGCGGATATGCGGAGCAAATGATCGCAGATGCACGATACCTGCTCCCTATCCCGGATGGGATCGAGGATGAGGACGCAGCTCCACTTCTGTGCGCTGGGATTATCGGTTTCCGCTCGCTTCACAAGGCGGATCTTCGACCCGGGGAACGTTTGGGTCTCGTCGGCTTTGGAGCCAGCGCACATCTTGCTATACAGGTTGCTCGATATTGGGATTGTGATGTCTATGTTTTCACGCGCAGTGTGGGTCATCGGCGGCTCGCTGAAGAACTCGGAGCCGTCTGGGTAGGTGGATCTGAGGATCGCGCTCCAAAGCTCTTGGACCGCGCCATCATTTTTGCGCCGGTCGGTGATCTCGTGCCGGTGATGCTTGAAAAAATCCGTCCTGGGGGAACACTGGCGATAAATGCCATCCACATGAGCCCGATCCCGGAGATGGAGTATGCCCTTATCTACGGTGAGCGGACCTTGCGTAGTGTGGCAAATGCGACCTATCAGGATGGGGTTGAGTTCCTCCGCCTGGCAGCGGAGATTCCGATCCGAGTCTCAACGCACATCTATGACCTTGAAGAGGCGAATCAAGCTTTGTTAGACCTCAAACGGAGCCGGATTGACGGGGCAGGAGTGTTGAAAATATGATCCGTTTAGGGACTTCGGGTTTTTCATACGATGATTGGATTGGACGCGTATACCCAGAAGATTTGCCAAAGCGATCCTGGCTGGAATTCTACGCACAGCGATTCGATACGGTTGAACTTAACGTAAGTTATTACCGGATCCCAGCGTTGAAAACTATCCAAGGCTGGGTAGAGCGGACTTCGGATAGATTCGTATTCTCGGTGAAAGCTCATCGCAGCATCACCCACGAGCGTGAAGATCCAGCTTACGAGGCATTTGTCGAAGCCTTCCGGCCAATGGTAGAAGCCGGAAAACTAGCCTGTGTCCTGGCTCAGTTCCCTTATTCTTTTCACCCTTCACCGGAGAATCGGACTTACCTTGAGCAATTGCGTGAGTGTTTCCAGGATCTCCCAGTAGTTGTCGAATTCCGCGATCACGCCTGGGTATCGGATGAAACCTTCGAACGTTTAGAGGAGAAGGATTTGGGGTTCTGCTGCGTCGATGAACCGCGGTTGAAAGGATTGATGCCGCCGGTGGTGCGGGCGACGAGTGATGTCGCCTATGTTCGCTTCCACGGTCGTAACGCTGGTAAATGGTGGAAGCACGATCATGCCTGGGAGCGCTACGATTACACATATTCTGAGCGAGAGTTAAAGGAATGGATTCCTCGAATTAGGGAACTCGATTCCGCCGCTCCACTCACGCTGGTCTACGCTAATAATCACTACCGTGGACAAAGTGTTGACACCTTGCGAAAACTGGATAAGCTCCTTGTAAATGAGTGAAACCTCGCCCGTTGTCGGTGCGTCTCTGAGCTGGGAACTTTAGTAGTCGACGTCCTAAATGGTATAATGATTTATCGATTTCACCAGCAAAATAATCCACGGCCGTGAGCGGTGGAGGGAAGATAGAGCGATGTCTGGACACTCCAAATGGTCAACAATTAAACGCAAGAAAGCTGTAAATGATGCCAAGCGAGGGGCAATCTTCACCCGTTTGGCACGCGAGATTACAATGGCAGCTCGTGAAGGTGGTGGCGACACGGAAACTAACTTCACGCTGCGGCTTGCGATCGAGCGCGCTAAAAATGGCAATATGCCCAAGGAAAATATCGAACGGGCAATTAAGCGCGCCACCGGGGAAGATAAGGATGGCGTCAATTACGAACAAATCATGTATGAAGGCTATGCAGCTCATGGCGTCGCGTTAATGATTGAAGTCGTGACGGATAACCGCAACCGGACGGTTGCAGATCTTCGGCACGTGCTCACAAAATCCGGTGGGAACCTGGCCGACGCAGGAGCTGTCTCCTGGCAATTCCGGCGCGCCGCTTATTTCTACATCCCAATAGAGCAGGCCGATCAGGAAAAGATCTTCGAATTAGCGGTTGAAGCGGGCGCGGATGACGTGGTCATTGGCGAGGAGGAAATTGAGATCTTCGCTCCTGTGGAGGTTTTCAAGGAGATTAGTGATCAGTTTCATGAGGCTGGAATTACACCATCCGAAGCTTCTCTGAGAATGATGCCCAACACGCTCTTAGGAATCGATGGTGAGCAAACCGTGAAAGTAATGCGGGTTATCGAGGAGATAGAAGATCTCGATGATGTGCAGAATGTTTATTCAAACCTGGAAGTAACCGAAGAAGCAGTCTCGATGATAGAGACCGCTTAACCCTGCAGACGAAAAAAATGCTTGTCATCGGAATTGATCCGGGGACTGCGAGAACTGGCTACGGTTTGATTCGGCAATCCGAATCTGGGTCATTGGATCTGGTGGATTTTGGCGTAATCCAAACGTCGCCAAATCAACCGATGAGCGAGCGATTGCTGAAAATCCATCGTGATTTACAGGACGTGCTGTCTCGACATAGACCTGTAGAAGCCGCCGTAGAACGCCTTTTTTTCCAGAAGAACGTAAAGACGGCACTCAGTGTTGGGCAGGCGCGCGGCGTTGCGATACTGGCTTTGGCTGAATTGGGTCTAAACATCAAAGAGTATTCCCCACAAGATATCAAACTAGCGGTTACAGGCTACGGGGCGGCGGAGAAAGGTCAGGTTCAGCGTATGGTCCAGAATTTGTTGGAGATGGATGATCTGCCGCGACCGGATGACGCCGCAGACGCCTTGGCGGTTGCTATTTGTCATTGTCAAGTCTCCTCACTAGAGCGGCGAATCGAAGGTGCGGGATGATCAGGTCCATTCGGGGGATCGTTTTACATATTGGGGAGGGCGAACTGACTCTGGAAGTGGGGGGGATAGGGTTGCGCATAGCCATAACAGGGAACGTCCATACCGCGGGACCGGAAGTTGGCAAGCCCTTTTTCTTGCATACCTACCTCAGCGTTCGCGAAGATGAACTGAGTCTGTACGGTTTTCAATCGGCTGAGGAGCGGGGGCTCTTTGAAATCCTACTTGGAGTCTCGGGAATCGGCCCAAAGTTGGCTTTATCCGTGTTGTCGAATCTCTCTCCGGATGTTCTTCGCAGCGCAGTCGCGAATAATCAGCCCGAGATCTTGACAAGAGTTCCCGGTATTGGCAAAAAGACGGGGGAGAAGATCATCTTCCATCTTAAAGATATCCTGACTGCTCCGACCCTTGAGATTCGCGTCCCCAGTGATGTCGATACTGAAGTGCTCGGGCTGCTGACGGGTCTGGGGTACAGCCTTGTTGAATCTCAAACGGCAGTCCAGTCCATTCCCGAGGATGCCAAAGATGACCTCGAGGAACGTGTCCGCTTGGCGCTTCAATACTTCTCCTCACCTTAGCCCGAAAAACCGGTTTCTAGAAAAACCTCACGAAGGGTTTCAACATTACGTCACTTTTGCTCATATGTGCATGCGTTCTCAGGATGACCAGTTTATCCGTGTTCGTTAGACATGATATGACTATTTACAGAAAGACGAAATAGATCCAGCCAGGCATGATCCACTTGATCGTAAAGGTTTTTCACGACCTGGAAACCGGAGGGCGATGGGTCATTCCCATTTGAAAGGATCGTTGAGGTGATTGAGCAGACAAAAAGCTGTTTTTCAAGCCCATTAACTCCGTTCGGAAAATGGTGTAAACGAGCCGATTTCAGGTCTCAAATTGTGGAATGCTGGACAAAACAAAGGGCTTCGGGTATTATTCCCCGCGTTGCTTATTTTCCTTGGCAGATCGAAAAAAACTGATCAGATGATGTACACCGGTGTATAAAAACCGGGTGTTTTAATCAGCGTAGATCGACCAGGGAAGGTGGGCGCGGATGGTTAGAAAGAGAAAATCCACGAATTCAGACTCCTCAAGGAAGGTCCTATGCAGGATCTCGTAAAAAATATCTCCAGTGAGTTGCAGCGCCAAATCGATGCCTTTTCTCCTGAAGTTGAGCTAAGAGATGTCGGAGCGGTCCTAGAAGCGGGCGATGGGATCGCCCGTGTATCTGGTTTATCAGACGTGCGTGCTCAGGAGCTCATTCAATTTTCGAATGGGGTTATGGGTATCGCATTCAACCTGGAGCGTGATGCGGTGGGTGTCCTCATCATGGGGGATTACTCCGAGATTTCTGAGGGCATGCTTGTCTATACAACCGGGCACATCGCATCAGTACCCGTGGGGGAGGGTTTGATTGGTCGGGTTGTAAACGCGTTAGGTGAACCCATTGACGGGAAAGGACCCATCCAATATGACGGATACCGTCCGGTGGAACGAATCGCGCCTGGCGTTGTCGAGCGCAAAGATGTAGACACACCTGTCCAAACCGGGATTAAGGCGATCGATTCGATGATCCCTATTGGCCGTGGGCAGCGGGAGTTGATCATCGGCGATCGCCAGACTGGAAAAACAGCGCTCGCAATCGACACAATTATCAACCAGAAGGGTAAGGACCTCACCTGTATCTATGTCACCATTGGTCAAAAACGCGCGGCCGTGGCGCGGACGGTAGCCTTGTTGGAGAGCTTTGGAGCGATGGACCATACCATTGTCGTCGTTGCAGCGGCGGATGATCCTGCGGCTCTGCAATACCTCGCTCCCTACGCAGGTTGTGCGATCGGTGAAGAATTTGCCCAGCGGGGGCTTGATGCGCTGGTCGTGTATGACGATCTCAGTAAACACGCCTGGGCCTATCGCCAGGTTTCTCTACTGCTCAGACGACCACCTGGTCGTGAGGCCTATCCCGGAGATGTCTTTTACTTGCACAGCCGGCTTCTCGAGCGGGCAGTACGCCTCGCTGATCATTTCGTCATCGTCCCCAAGGAGTTTGAGGGTGCAGCATCTGAAGATGATGCAGTCGATGGCAAAGTATACGTGGGACCCCTGGCGGACCATGAAGTGAATGAAGCGCTCAAGGCGATGGACAATTCCACCAAATATCGTGCAACCATCGTCGCTGGAAGCGGGGGTTCTTTGACCGCGCTGCCAATCATCGAGACGCTGCTGGGGGATGTTTCAGCCTATGTCCCAACTAATGTTATTTCAATTACTGATGGGCAGATATATTTGGAAAGCGACCTCTTCAATGCCGGTATCAGGCCAGCGATCAACGCTGGGCTTTCCGTTTCGCGCGTGGGCGGGGATGCACAGACGAAAGCGATGAAACAGGTTGCCGGGCGTTTGCGCCTCGATATGGCAACTTATCGTGAAGTAGCTGCCTTTGCACAGTTTGGTTCAGATCTAGATTCTGCCACTCAAGCTCAGCTCAGCCGCGGGCAGCGCCTGCAGGAGATTTTAAAGCAGCCGCAGTATAAGCCGCTGGAAATGGAAGAACAGATTGTTGTTCTCTTTGCTGCCACGAATGGCTACGCTGACGATGTGCAAGTCGATAGGATTGGCGCATGGGAGATGGCACTATTGCGAAACATCGAGACTTCCCACCCTGAAATCCTAAAAGATATCGCCACGGCGAAAGTTATCACAGACAAGACCGAGGAAAAGCTACACAAGGCGGTCGAAACTTTCAACGGCAGCTGGTTGGATTAGATTGAGTTAGCGGGAGTTCTGAGATGGCTTCAGCCCGAGAGATGCGGCTCCGCATTCGGAGCGTTGAAAATATAGCCCAGGTCACGCGGGCTCTGCAAGCCGTCAGCGCAAGCCGAGTGAGGAAAGCTGAGGCTAGGGTGCGGGAAACGCGCCCATATGCTGAAAAAGCGTGGCAGGTGCTGCGCCATCTTTCGAATCAACCGGCCAGCGATCAGGTTCACCCGTTCCTCGCTATCCCACCTGAAGTTAAGAGGATTCTGGTCATCCTCATCAGTGGAGACCGCGGTCTGGCAGGTGCATACAATACGAATGTGATGCGATATACGCTTGGGACCTTCCAGGAAACAGAAGTTCCTGTGAGCTATATTGCCGTCGGTCGAAAGGGCCGGGACTTGCTGATCCGCCAGCGGCTTGATGTCATGGCAGAATTCAGTAATTTGCCCGCTGAACCCACATTCGCCGATGTTTCAGCAATCGGTCGCTTGGCGATGGATGAGTTTGTAAGCGGTAGTGCGCAACAGGTTTACCTGATATACACGGACTTCGTCAATCTGCTGCGTCAAGTCCCTCACAGGAAGCTGCTGCTTCCTGTAAGTTTCGAAGAGATTCGGATCAGCAGAAATGAACAAGTTGTTCCAGCAGCTAAGACATTAAACGAGGGTCCGGAAGCCACATACATCTACGAACCTAGCCAGGAAGCGCTGATCAATATGATCGTACCCAGGCTTACGGAGCTTCAAGTCTACCAGGCGATCACGGAGTCGCTTGCCAGCGAGCATGCAGCACGAATGGTCGCCATGCAGAATGCGACGGATAATGCCGTTGAACTCGCTGGTGCACTGAGGTTGGAATATAACAAAGCACGGCAGAAGGCGATCACGAGCGACATGCTCGATATTGTCGGCGGTGCTGAAGCGCTCACAAATGGTTAGCTGACGAGAAGTACAGGAAGACGGAGGATCGGATGGCAGGTGCGAAAGGGCGAGTTGTTGAAATCCAGGGGGGAGTGGTTGATTGTGAATTTCCAGCAGGTGAAATGCCCGATATTTATGAGGCGATCGAAGTGCCTCATGAAGGATCTGATCCGTTAATTCTTGAGGTTCAGCGGCACTTGGGTGATCACACCGTTCGCACAGTAGCCATGGACTCGACCGATGGCTTACAGCGCGGTCGTACGGCAGTCGCTACAGGCGCTCCGATAATGGTGCCAGTTGGCGAAGCGACACTCGGCCGGATGTTCAATGTCCTCGGTAAGCCCATCGACAATCGTGGACAGGTCGATGCGGAAGGTACTTATCCTATTCACCGGCCAGCGCCCCCCTTTGAAGAGCAATCCACACGGGTGGAAGTCTTTGAAACAGGCTTAAAAGTGATTGACTTAATCGCCCCGTTCACCCGTGGCGGAAAAACGGGCATCTTTGGTGGTGCTGGAGTAGGAAAGACGATCATCATCCAGGAGCTAATCCGTTCAATCGCGACAGTCCATCAAGGAAACTCGGTGTTCGCTGGGGTTGGCGAACGGACGCGAGAGGGTACGCAGATGTACCGCGAGATGATCGAATCCGGTGTTCTCCCGGATACAGTCATGGTCTATGGTCAAATGAACGAACCACCCGGAGTGAGACTCCGCGTGGGATTGACCGCGCTAACGATGGCCGAGTATTTCCGAGATCAGGGACGAGATGTTCTTCTCTTCATCGATAATATTTTCCGCTTCAGCATGTCTGGCTCTGAGGTATCCGCACTCTTAGGGCGGATGCCTTCGGCTGTAGGTTATCAGCCTACTCTAGCGACAGAGATGGGCGAACTCCAGGAGCGGATTACCTCCACGCATACCGGTTCAATTACCTCTATGCAGGCTGTCTACGTCCCAGCGGATGACTACTCCGATCCCGCTCCAGTAGCGACGTTTACCCACCTTGACGCAACCATCGCGCTCGAACGCTCCATTGTTGAGAAAGGGATCTATCCGGCGGTTGACCCGCTGGCGTCCACCTCACGGATTCTTGATCCGCAGATTGTCGGCGAGGAGCATTATGCAGTCGCTCGCGAAGTGCAGCAAATCCTACAGCGCTACAAGGATCTGCAGGACATCATCGCCATCCTGGGTATCGAAGAGTTGAGCGAAGATGATAAGATTGTCGTCTCCCGCGCCCGCAAGATAGAACGCTTCTTCTCCCAGCCAATGCATGTCGCCGAGCAGTTCACGGGGCAGGATGGCCGCTATGTTCCGTTGCGTGAAACTGTCCACGACTTCCGTGAAGTACTTGACGGGAAGTACGATGCCTTGCCGGAGCAAGCGTTCCACATGGTTGGAAACATCGAAGATGCTGTGAAAAAAGCTGAACAACTCGGTTCTAGCTAGTAGGAAGAGAAACGTCTCAATATGCCGATACGATGCGAGATTGTCACCCAGGATCGTTCCCTCTACGAAGGTGAAGCGGATATTGTCATCGCTCCCGGATCGGAGGGTGAATTGGGTATTCTTCCAAACCACGCTCCGCTTCTCACAACGCTAGAATTTGGAGTTCTAATAGTTCGGCATAAAGATCAGGAAGAAGCCTTTGCCATCGCAGGTGGGATCCTCGAGGTCCGACCGGATGTGATCACAGTTCTCGCCGATGTTGGAGAACGTGTAGATGAGATTGATCTAACCCGTGCGGAGGCAGCCAGAGAGCGTGCACAAAAGTATTTGCAAGAAGGACCTCCACCCGACACCGATGAGTATCTCCGCATCCAGGACGCCCTGCGGCGCTCCCGCGTGCGTATTGATGCCGTGAAACGATTTAAGAAGCGTTCCCAGCCTCCCCGGCCGGGGTTGCGTGATGATGAAGGAACCTAATCCATGTCCATGTTTGGTAAGGATTTAGGCATCGATCTCGGCACAGTTAATACCTTAATTTGTGAGAACGACGAGATTATTCTCCACGAGCCGACGGTTGTGGCGATCGACATTGATGAATTGAAGATCGTCGAAGTCGGTCATTCGGCGCGCGAGATGGATGGTCGCGTCCCGGAAATCATCGAGGTTTCACGCCCTCTACGAGACGGGGTTATCGCCGATTTTGAAGTGACTCACCGCATGTTGGGGTACTTCATTGAACAGGTTTCTGGTCCCGCGCGCCTCTTCAAACCGCGTGTGATGATCACGGTTCCCTTAGGGGTTACGAGCGTTGAGATGCGCGCGGTCCATGAGGCTACTCTTCAGGCTGGAAGCCGCGATGTTCACCTCATACAAGAGCCGCTCGCGGCCGCGATCGGTGTTGGGTTGCCGATTACGACGCCCTCGGGGAACATGGTTGTCGATCTGGGCGGAGGGGTGACACAAGCGGTTATGATCGCCATGAGTGGCATTGTGGCTCAAGGCGCAACCAGGCTCGGGGGATTAAAACTTGATGAAGCAATCAGCACCTACGTCCGCAAGAAATATGGCTTGATTATCGGCCCGAGAACTGCCGAAGAGGCGAAGATCCGGATCGGAGCTGCGCTTCCTCAGGATGAGGACCGCACAATCGAGATCCAAGGTCAGGATCAGGTCACGGGCCTCCCCCGTCCTGTTACGATCTCAACGAGTGAAATCGTTGAGGCACTACAGGAAACGCTCCAGTTAATGGTGATGTCGATTCGAGACGTTCTTGAGAAAACCCCACCGGAACTTGCTTCTGATATCATCGATCGCGGAATGGTTATTTGTGGTGGTGGTTCGCTCCTGCGAGGGGTTGATAAGTGGCTCACGAGAGAGACCGGCGTTCCTGCATATCGGGCAGAAGAACCTGTGGCATGTATTGCCCGAGGAGCATACCGAGGGTTAGGGATGCTGGATCGCCTTAGACGGACACTCCCACAAGTTTGAGAAACGCGAAGACGCCAAGCCGAAACTTGAGTGCCGGATCGAGGCGCTTTATTTTTTAATTAAAACGTCGATAGAATGATTTTTCTCGTACCTATTCAGACAGGTAATATGTCATGTGCTGAAGGTGAAGGAGTGGGTCGATATACTCCACTTTTATGTGTTCGGGCACGAAGAGCGATGTCGGCGCATAGCACATGATGGCCTCGATGCCAGCTTCGACCAGCTTCTCTGATACGTGCTGGGCTTCGGAAGCGGGAACGGCAAGCATTGCGATTTTAATATTCTGGGCTCGAATCTCATCTACTAGATTCCCTGTGCCGCGGATGAGGAATTGGCCAACTGGCTGGCCGATCTTTGCCGGATCATTATCGTATATGGCAACGATTCGAAAGCCTCGATTAACGAAACCTCCATAATTTGCGACAGCAGAACCAAGATCTCCTGCACCGATGAGGACGATATCCCACACGCGCTCAACTTTCAAGATGCGTTTAAGCTGATCCGTGAGAAAGGTGATGTTGTAGCCGGTACCTTGCTTACCGAATTCGCCGAATTGTGAGAGATCTTTGCGTATCTGTGCTGATGAGATACCAAGTTGTCCACCAAGTTCTTGGGAGGACGTGATCTCCTTCCGCTCCTTAGCCATCTGAGACAAGGCTCTCAGGTAGAGTGGAAGACGACCAACGACGATGTCCGGTACCTTGTTTGCAGGCATGTTTTGCTCCAAGTATGTTTGTCGAAATGTCTGCCAAATCTAACATATCTCATGGGGTTATGCAAACAATTCCTATCTTTAACATCAACCATCACCGTTAATGAATCGCTGTCGGATCGATCAATGGTAGCTTAGAAAAAGTACTTATTATCTTCCCAACTGCTCGCCAGAGGGAATAATCAAGGTATTGCTTTAGAGAAAACGGGTCTAGTCCGCCAAATTCATCATCACTGATCTTCGGGGAAAATGATGTGGATAGTTGACGGGTATAATGCAAGGATATAGGAGCAGTATCGGTGCAGAAGCATGGCGAATTTTTAGACGAAGTGAGAATCCAGGTTTCCTCGGGGAAGGGGGGAGATGGTGCCGTTCACTTCCGGAAGGAGAAATATGTCCCGCGCGGAGGTCCTGATGGAGGCGACGGTGGGAAGGGCGGGGATGTGGTTTTTATTGTTGATCCAAAGCGGACGACTTTATCCGCTTTCCGCGGCAAAAGGCACTTTCGCGCCAAAGATGGCAAACGAGGGGAAGGTAACAATAGAACTGGGAAAAGCGGCAATGATGTCCGGATCTTCGTCCCGCCGGGTACGATCGTTCGGGACGATAAGACGGATGCACTTATCGGAGACCTCGTGGAACCAGGTCAGGAACTCATTATTTACCGTGGCGGCCGTGGGGGCCGCGGAAACGCACGCTTCGCAACGTCACGCAATCAGACGCCTAGAATGGCAGAGAAAGGCGCGCCGGGGGAAAAACACTGGATATACCTGGAATTAAGATTAATTGCCGACATCGGGATTATTGGTGTGCCGAACGCTGGGAAATCGACTTTGCTTGCAGCGGTAACCAATGCCAAACCCAAGATCGCTGAATACCCTTTTACGACGCTTTATCCAAATCTAGGTGTTGCCGAGCTCGATGTTGACGCAGTGCTCGTCCTGGCCGATATCCCCGGGCTTATTGAAGGTGCCCATCAAGGTGTGGGTCTGGGATTTCAATTTCTGCGCCATATCCAGCGAACGAAGGTGTTAATCCATCTGATCGATGGATTATCTCCAGACCCTTTAGCTGATTTCTCTCAAATTAACGCGGAGTTAGCCTATTTTGACCCAATGCTGGGGGAGAAACCTCAAATTGTGGCGATTACAAAGAACGATCTCCCGCAAGTCAAGGCGCGCATCGATGAAGTGAAGGGCAGATTTGAATCTGAGGGGTACCAAGTTTTTACAATATCCGCTTTAGCGCGAGAAGGTCTGCGGGAGCTGCTCTTCACTGCCCTCAAGGAATTACAAAGTGTTCCCGCTCCAGAGTTAATCGAAGGAGAACTGCCTGTTTACCGGCCAGAACTTGAGGTGAGAGATTTCGAAGTCACTCGTGAAGCGGATGGTGGCTGGCGAGTCTCAGGGGCGGCGGTTGAGCGGGCGGCGGGGATGACGTATTGGGAATATGATGAAGCGATACACAGGTTCCAAAAGTTTCTTGCGCGGCTTGGTGTTGAAGCTGCGCTGCAAGAAGCTGGGGTCAAGTCTGGAGATACCGTACGCATTGGGGAAAACGAGCTCGAATGGGTGATTTAATCGGTGTCCTTGGAGGGACATTTGACCCTCCCCACCTCGCTCATCTGATTCTGGCTGATGAGGCTCGCTACGTTCTTGGTCTAAAAAAGGTCCTGTGGGTTGTAACCGCGCAACCACCTCATAAACAAAATCAGTCCATTTCATCGGTCGATCACCGTGTGGCGATGGTCAAGTTGGTTACAGATGCTGATCCTGCATTCGAATTCTCGACAGCGGATCTCGACCGACCACCGCCTCATTATGCACATGGAACGATGGAGTGGCTAAGGGTTCGTTCTCCCGACGCGAATTTCGCATATTTGATGGGGGAGGACTCGCTGCGTGATCTCCCTGCCTGGAATATGCCCCGGCTTTTTGTGGATTCCTGTGACTCGATTGGCGTAATGGATCGCCTCGCAGTGGAATACGAGATGGCTCGACTGGAAGAAGAATTACCTGGGTTGGGGGACAAGCTGGTTTTTCTGGGCGTTCCACCGATCATGATCTCTGGCAGGGATATCCGCATTCGTGTTCACGAAAGACGTCCTTTCCACTATTTAATGCCCCCTGCTGTCACAAATTACATTCTCGAGCAAGGTCTGTATATTTGAGTCTGCGCCGAGATCGATCATTCCTCGCCACAGGGCTTGCCCACTTTGCCGTTGATCTCCTCAACAGCCAGCGCCCCTTGTTACTTGCCGTTCAGAGCGTTCCCCTTGGACTGAGCAACTTCGCGATAGGCATAATCAGCACACTTTACAGTTTGAGCGGCGCATTGACGCAGCCTCTATTCGGTTTGTTGGCGGATCGGATCGGTTCTCGCTGGGTCGCCAGCATAGGGGTGATGTGGATGGTGTTCTGTTTTAGTTTGGCCCTCACAGTTCCTGGATACCCGGGCTTGATTTTCCTGGTGGCGGCTGCTCTGGGCTCGGGCGCGTTCCATCCGGCAGGGACAGCCGAAGCCACACAGCGTGGACGCAGCCAGCGCAGTCAGATGGAGACTACTGCCACCTCGCTCTTTTTCTTCTTCGGGCAAGCAGGATTATTCCTCGGGCCACTCTTGGGTGGACCGATAATCTATCGATGGGGCATTGCCGGGCTGCTTGTACTTCCAGCTTTTGTCGCCCCGGTTGGGTTGAACTTGGCGGCCCACCTGCGACCAATCACCGCTGATGAGAAAAAAGCGGATCCAGTGGCGAAGGCGGTTGCCGCACCGATGATCATACCGACCCGTTTATGGCCATTTCTGCTCTTGATCACGTTTCGATCATGGACGCAGATGACGATAATCGCCTTTTTACCGAAATACCTCAGCGACCTGGGTTATAGCCCGAGTATTTATGGACCGATCGCAGGCATGTTCATGGGCGGGTCAGCCCTTGCCGGGGTGGCGGGAGGTTGGTTAGCGGATCGATACGGAAAAAGAATTGTTACAACATGGACGTTGATGTTGGGAGTTGTTCCATTACTACTTTTCCCTTTGGCCAGATCTCCGTTTTTGTTCTCAGTCCTCTCCATTCTAGGTGGAGGATTGATCGGCGCCTCGCACAGCATCATCGTTCTATTGGCTCAACGCCGAATGCCGCAGCGAATGGGCGCAGCATCTGGACTCATCCTCGGTTTCACATTTTCAGCAGGGGCTATCGGTACATTGATCAGCGGAGTGATCGCCGATCTGTATGGTTTTAATTCGTTATTCTTCTTGTTGGCAGCGCTTACATTGACAGCCGCGGGAATGTCGCTCGCGATTGAACGCGAATAGGGGCTTCCATACCCAAACTCCTGAGTTGGACAAAACGGGGGGAATCTAAGAGTTTAGTCATGGAGCGGAGTTCTTGAAATCGCGATAAGATGTAAATGAATTGGGTTTAGTAGAAAATAGTGGCGATGAGTCGTGAGAGGTAACCAATGAGAGAGAAGGACATCCCGCGGTGGCTGCTGCCTGTACTGGTCATCATATTCATGGCAGCTATTTTCCTCTTTCTGTTCGTCAGGAGATTGGGCGGGAGCGCGCCGCCCGTTGAACGTTCATCCTCAATTGGAGTTATTCA
>SDBU01000283.1_pt1 | contig 72806 bp, 55 predicted proteins | sample 2277071 | NCBI WGS metagenome assembly SDBU01 (sample SAMN10397929, study PRJNA504765) | marine sediment metagenome | isolation source: marine sediment core GS08_GC12, 126 cmbsf | place: Arctic Ocean: Gakkel Ridge, Loki's castle | collected 2008 | reverse complement strand
TCTACGTTACAGGCTTAAAAACCTGAGGTCGGGTACAGTTTCATCCCGATCCGCTCTAATATAACGATCTTTACAGCGATAAGATACAAGGTCGGGTTCAGATTCCCGACGGTTCGTCGGGGAGAAAAACCCGACACTCTTCTTAAGGATTCCACCAGTAGTTTATCTTCGCCAAAAACGCGTTATCCGAGAGCTGATCGAACACGCTGTTGAAATCACGGCCGTAATCAAAATCGCCGAACTGGTCGAACCTGTCTCTACTCTGTGTCCAGACTAAGTAAAGATCCGAACCGGGCAAATATTCCCAACGGAAAACAGCGTTTAAATTGAACGATTTGTAGTTGAAATCGGGATTGCCGTCGTAGGGGATAGTCAGAGCGGTGAAACCGTCGGGCGCCGCAAACTGCTTGAATTCGGAGTAGTCTCCCGCGCCCACAAAGACCTGGCTGTAGAGCTGCAGGGTCATGGTCTTAGTGAATGCAATGGTGCTTCTTAAATTTATATTCACTTCCCGGTAATCGAGAACCCCGAAAATATCCACACGCTCGCCGCTGCCATCGATATCATCGGAAACCCACCGGGAGACATCATCGGTCGTCCTGATCCCGGGGCCGAAAGAGAACCTGATATTCTGCCTCGGCTTAAATTCGACCCAGAGATTCGCGTTTGCCCAACGTCCGTCGCGGTCGGTGCCGAACGACGGATTTATATTCACAACCACCGGATGACGATTGTTGGTCTCCATCCATATCCAGGCGGCCCAGGTGTAAGGCAGTCTGTAGAGCGGTCCTCCCCTTGTTTCACGGTCGTCGTAATGAGGGAAATCGGGTGCAAGCCCGATACCCGCGTTCCAGCCGTTTTTAAATTCCACGCTATTGTTGAAATTACCGCCGAAAGAGATCAAATCACCCTGGAGGTTTTCCGCGATCCAGAAATTGACGTTATTGTGTGTATTCCTGATAATCCAGAAATCATCGGTGGTTCTGTATTGCATCCAGGCCCATCCGCCGAGGTAATTAGGACGTCTTAAAAATCCCAGGCGATTCAGATCGAGCTCCTCGGATTCATATTCGGCTCCCACGCTTCCCCTGAAATGCTTGCCGCCGTTTTTCCCGAAATACATCTCTATGCCGGTTCCGCTCTCGTCTTCGCCTGTGATACTGCCGACAGTTTGTCCGCCGAATTCATATTCGCGTTCTTTAAAAAACAGCTCCCAATCGATTCCGCCGGTATAAGCCGGGGAAACTCCCCTCTGATGTACCATGGCGCTCATCACGCCGATCGATGATCCTGATTTGAATTCTTTCTTTACACGGGATACGTTGTAGTTAGCCGATTCCTCGACAATCGCCCGCCGACGATTGCCGTCGATTGCTACATACGACGCGTATTCTCGGTCGGTTACAGCGTTAAGGAAGGCCAGGTCCCATCCGTCGCTGGTCTTGCCGGTGAGTTTCGCCGCCCCGAGAATAGTTGTGCCAATAGGCCTGTCGATATAATAATCCAAATCATCGGGAGCTTCGCTCGGCGCGCGGCCAATACGGCGAGAGTAAAAGAGATTGAAATTGGTGTTGAAACTGTTGGCCCCCTCGATAAAAAACGGCCTGCGTTCCTCATAGAAGGTTTCAAAGGTAGTTAGATTCACCACCGCCGGATCCGATTCCACCTGCCCGAAATCGGGGTTCATGGCGGCGTCTAATGTTAAATTGGAGGTTAACCCGTATTTTAAATCGATCCCGCCGTTGGTGTAAAAATCCAGCCCATCGGGGTTGCCCGGCGATTTGGTCTCTGTGCTTCGCGATGATACCGCGTATGGAAGAATCTCCAGTCGGCGGCGCGGTTCGACATTTGTCAATCCGTCGAGATGGCCGAAGTGAGCGATATCGCCGGAAACCGATTGGGGTTTGAAATTCCAGATGTCGTATTCGCGGTCTCTTATTATCCATCGTCCGAAATTAATCCCCCAGGTCATCTCATCGGCGTCGTTGAATCTCAAGCAGGAGAAAGGGATTTTAAATTCGGCGCTCCAGCCATACGGGCCGATTTCAGCCTCCGCTTCCCAGACCGAATTCCAGGACATATCGTAATTGAAATCGCTGGATCGGAAACCGTCTCTTTGTACCCCCGCCGCGTTGACCTCGAAAAAATACGCGGTCAGATGATCATGATAGCTGTCTATCTCCACCTGGACTTTGTCTGTCGACGTCCAGTCATCGCGCTTGGAGAGTAACCTGACGATTTGTTCCGGTTCGCTGTCGAGACATAGGAACCCGATATATAAAGCCTCGTCATCATACAATACGGTGACCTTCGTTATCTGGGTGCCCGGCTCCCCTTCATCCGGATCGGTCTGTAAAAAATCGGAAACGGAAATCCCTCGAGACCATGCCGCCTCGTCGAGAATCCCGTCGATAGATAATTTCTCGGCGATCCTCGTGGGCATGATCGATCGATTCGTCGGCTCCAAATCCGCCCATGCCCGCGGCGCGAACATTAGCATCGCGGATAAAAAAAGAGCTATAGTAACTTTACGCACAATAATCCCTCCATTTGAAGGTTGCGGCCAACTCCCAACTACGGTCTAACTACGAAAATATATGGGGATTGTTGCGAGGAATGATCAGGAGATAAAATTGTTAGGTTTGATGATCTTCGTTGTCTTATGTTTGTGATCCGACAATTTCGGCATCAGACTGCTCTGGGCTTTCATCCTGGCTTCCGCCTCGGCCACCTGGGCCGCCGTAACCGATCTGGTCTTATTCTTAAACTTATTCTCGATGTTATTGAAGCTTTCGAAAAGACCTCTTGTGCTTGGAATATCTTTCATGGAATTCCTCCTTATTTTACTATCGGCTATATTTCGATTTCAATTAAGTTTTCTATAGTTGACATAATATCTTCGCCGATCTAATATTCTCTTGATGAATACAGTATCGCCGGGAAAACCCTCTCTTTTCTACGGGTTGAGATTAAGGCACGCTGTCGCTCTCTTGGCCTGTCTGGCCGTAATCTTGATTTTCGCCGGATACTTCTCGGTATCCGCCGGGAAAAGAGCGGTCTTCGATGCCGTCACCGCCCAGGGGAGAGCCTTGACCGAATCCCTGATATCTTCGGCGGAGATGATTATAGAAGCGGATAACGAATTCATGGAGATGGGTCTCGAAACACTCTCCGGCATAGTCTCCGAATTCAAGGCTTCGAATCGCGCGCCTGATTTGGAATCATTAGAGGAATTGGCGCTGACCGCCGATGCCCGGCGGGCGGCTTATATCAAAAATAATAAGATCGAAATATCCGCGAGTACCGGGGTTCTAACTCCGGGCGCCTCGGAAATCGAAACCTGGCTACAATCGCTGACCACCGATCCCGACGCGGAAATCATCTATGAATTTCTGGCGATCAACGGGGATCGCTATTTCTGGGGCTATTTCCCATACGATAACTCGAGCGGGATATTCCTGGCTAAAGAATGGGTTTACGGACAATACGGCAACGATAAACTCAGTCTCTATCATCTGCTGAACCTGGTGGGGCGAGAAACCGGCGTGGAGTATATCATGCTTCAGAATCCGGAGGGTATCGTATTCGCGTCCAAAAAGATCGCCAGCATGAAATCGATCTCCGACGATCCTTTCTTAATGGAGACGAGCGATACCACCCGAAGCAGAATAATCGAGTTTCAGGATCGGGAGGTTTTAGAGATAGTCAGGCAGTTCAAGTACGGCGAATTCGATGGTCTTTTCCGTGTGGGGTTATCCCTCTACGGATACCGTGAAATAGCCGATAGCGTGAAACGCCAGGTCTGGTTGGTGGTTGCCGCCCTGATAATCGTCGGCATGCTCGGATTCGGTATAGTTGTGGGATTTCAGAATTACGATCTGCTTAGAGAAAACCTTCAAATGGCAAATGTCATGAGCCGAAGTATCCTGGATTCCCTTCCCGGGCCGGTGCTTGCTGTCGATTCCGGTTTGAAAATCACGGATATTAACTTCGCCGCCATGGATCTGTTCGGACTTAAAAAACAGGCCATTTCCGGCTATCCGGATCAATTCCCGGATGATCCGTTTCATATTCATCAGGTATTGGAAAGTAAAAGAACCGCGGGATTCGAATCCGATATGGGCAAATCCGGCCGGCGATTTTTCGTGACCGCCACGCCGTTAATCGCGTTTGACGGCGCTGTCATGGGGGCAATCGCCATAGCCCAGGATATTACCGATGTTAGAAAGCTGGGGCAAATGGCCGAATCCAGAAAACGGCTATCCGAGATGGGAGCGCTGGCGGCCTCGATGGCCCATGAAATTCGCAATCCTTTGAACGCTATCGGTATCACTATCCAGCGAATGAAATCGGAGATCAAACCGGCAGACGGCCGGGAAGAATATGAGTCATTTCTCAATGGCCTCAAGATGGAGATCTCGAGACTTAATTCCATAATAGAGAAATTCCTGATCGTGGCCAGATCGACGAAGCCTCTATTAGAAAAGACAAATTTAAACGAATTGATTTCAGGCGTGGCCGATCTGTTTGAGGATCAGGTTCGTTCCCGGGGAATCTCGCTCCGCTGGAAACCCGGCGCTGAATTTACCGCCGAAATAGATAAGGCGGCTATTACGCAGGCTTTGGTGAACATCGTGAAAAATAGCATCGAAGCGGTCGGCTCGAACGGGAATATCGAAATTCTCGCTGTTGACTCCGAAGATAAGATAAGAATATCCGTCATCGACGATGGCCCGGGTATAGACGACGCCTCATCGGCTTTAAAACCGTTCCACACCACAAAGGACGGCGGTACCGGATTGGGGTTGGCTACAGCGTCGAGTATTCTCGCCGATCATGGAGGAGAGCTTGTCATAGAGTCATCGCCCGGCAAAGGATGCCGTATCGATCTGATTTTCCCTTCGGTAAGGAGCGGTCAATGAGAATACTCGTAATAGACGACGAAGCCCATCAGCGTGAACTGCTCGCCGACTATCTGCGCAAGCAAAAACATGATGTCACCGCCGCCGGAGACGGCCAGGAAGGGGTAGAGTGTCTTCAAAACGAGGGGGCGGAGGCGGCATTCGTGGATATGCGTATGCCCCGAATGGATGGTCTCGCTTTTATTAAAAAGGGGCTGGAGCTTTATCCCGACCTGGCGATCGTAGTTATGACCGCCTACGGTACGGTGGAATCGGCGGTGGAGGCGATGAAAGCCGGCGCTTTCGATTATTTGCTGAAACCGATAGATCTGGAGCATCTCGGGATAATCATAAAAAAAATCCAGAATAATACCAGGCTAATCTCTGAAAACCGATATCTCAAGCGCAAACTTCAGGAGTTCGATCGGCCCGAGGGGATTATCGGCGAATCGAAAATAATTGAAAAGCTGTTAAGCGATGTCGCCCGGATCGCCCAATCCGACGCTACCGTGCTGATCCGCGGCGAATCGGGTACCGGCAAGGAACTGGTCGCCCGCGCTATTCATTTCGCCTCGCCGAGAGCGCAAGGGCCTTTTCTGGCTATCAACTGCGCGTCGTTACCGGAGACGCTATTGGAGTCCGAGCTTTTCGGTCACGAAAGGGGAGCTTTTACCGGCGCCGTTGCGCGCCACCTGGGACGATTCGAGCTGGCCGACAAGGGAACCATCTTTTTGGATGAGATAGGGGATATCTCCCGATCGATTCAGGCCAAATTGCTTCGAGTGCTGGAAACGAAATCGTTTCAACGTCTCGGAAGCGGCAAGGATATCACCGTCGATATAAGAATCCTCTCGGCCACCAATCGCGATCTGGAAACGGCTATCGAAGACGGTAAATTCCGCGAGGATCTTTACTACCGATTAAATGTAATCCCGGTAAATATCCCTCCTTTAAGAGAGCGGCGCGAGGATATCCTTCCGCTGGTGGAGCATTTTATCAAGACTTATAATAGAAAAAACAATAAGCGTATATCCGGGATTACCCCCAAAGCAAAGGACCTGCTTCTAAATCACAGTTGGCCGGGCAACGTCAGGGAACTCGAAAACATGATAGAAAGGGCGATTGTACTCTCAGTCGAGGATGTTATAGACATCGCCGAAATAGACCCTTTTACCGGAAGCCGGAAGTCGGAACTCTCCACAGGCGAAGATCTCAACTTAGATAGAATCGAGAAACTTACGATCATTCAAGCATTGGAAAAAACCGGCGGGAGCCTCAAAGAGGCCGCGGAACTTCTGGGTATCCATAGAAACACGATTCGGTTGAAAATCAGTAAATATAATATAGAGATCTGACGCACAATACAGCTTCACCCATGAACAATAATTGTGCGTTTCGGGGACGTTGCCAGATTACGCGATTTTTAATCCGTTGACTTGCAACGATTTAACCATAGGCGGTTTTTGGCACGAGAGTTGATATTAATTAAGGCGGAACGATGAAAATGGAGGAGGCAATGAAATTGAAAAATCTAAAGAAAAAGTACGGATTACTGATGGTCTTAACGGTCCCTGTTATTCTGCTGGCCGCCTGCGACCAGCGCTCTACCTCCTATGTGGTCGGCGAGGATGATATCGCGCCGCCGGTGCCGGTGGGGGTAACCACCACGACCGGTGACGGTATTGTCTGGGTAAATTGGGAGCCTATTATAGGTATTCCCGATCTCGACGGTTTCAAAATCTGGCGCAGTATCAACAATATCGAGTTTTATAATATCGCTACGGTGGGAAGAAACGTGACCGAGTACGAGGATTACGGGGTTACCAACGGGGAAACCTATTATTATGGTGTCAGCTCTTTCGATTACGACGGCAACGAATCCGACGCCTCGTTCGATTATGAATTCGCGTTCGATACCCCGCGCCCAGAGGGGTTCGATGAGGTTATTTTCGATTTCAATGAACCTGGACGCGCAAACGACTCGGGATTCGATTTTTATGGCAAAAGAACTGTCCATTACGAATCCGCTTTTTGCGATATATACCTCGAATACGACACCTTACTCTTCACTCCCGGCTTTTTCATCTGGCTCGGATATAACGGGAAATATATCCAGGATATGGGTTACACCGATAGCTTCGACGATATCACCTACGCCCCGGAAACGGGATGGTCGATCTATGACTTTGTGGAGGCCATCGACGGACATACCTATGTGATCAAGACTTGGGATGATAATTACGCCAAGGTCCGGGTAACCCTCCTCGATACATATCCCGATAATCTTATGATGTTCGACTGGGGATACCAAATCGATCCAGGCAACCGTGAATTGAAAGTCGATCCCCGCGCTATCGAGGTTTCCACCGCTGATAACGGATCGGCGCAATGAAAGCCAGAATTCTGATAATATTGATTACAGTCGGTTCGCTGTTTGCTTCAGGCTGCGGGTTTATTTTCATAGCCCGCAGCCGACCCTACACACCGGGTTACTGCTACGATTGCCACAGGCCGAACCGCTGGGGCAAGGTTTACACACGATGCGATCATTACCAGATTGTGGTGGTTGACGGCGGCTATAAATATCGTCCCCATCATCACAAAAAACACCAGGAGTATAAATTAGCGAAATACGATCATGCCCGGGAAAAACAAGAACGAGAGAAAAAGCATCAAAAAGAGAAGCGTGAGAAAAAAGAGAAAAAATCCCGGGAGGATAAAGAAAAGGAGAAACGGTCAAGACGATGACCGGGTGATTCAAACGAATCATTTTCTAAAAGGCGGTGATTTCAATGAGATATTTCAAAACGGCACTAATCGCGGCGATCGTAGCGTCGTTTGCCATTCCGGCGTCGGCCGACAGGCTTTCGCGCAGACAAGGCAACAGCCCCGAAATCGAGGTCTGGACCAACAAGGGGTACGATGCCACCTACTACTACGGGGAGGATATCGCGGTCTATTTCAGGGCCGAACAAGATTGTTACGTGGTCGTCTACGATATAGATCCTTCCGGCGAGGTGACCATTCTGTTTCCCTCGAATTATTACAACAGCGCTTATGTCAACGGGGGAGAGGTTTACCGTATCCCGGATCATTACAGCGATTACTCGTTAGAGGTTTCGGGACAATCGGGTACCGAACATATTTTCGCCGTGGCCTCCAATGAGTATCTCGACCCTCCCGATTTCATGAGATATATCGGCTACGATTACGGCGATCCGGAGCATTACGACAACGACTATTTTGTTACCTATATGCGCGGGGATCTCGATGATTTCATTGATTTTGTCAACGACCGTATAGCCCGCGGACCGTATTCGGTCGATCATGCCAGGTTCTATGTCGACTCTGCCTACCGGCATCATAGGCAATACCGCTACTGGGATTACAATCCCTATTATGTCGGATCTGTATGGGTCGGATCTAATTTCCCCGGCTCCGAGGTCTGGATCGACGGTATCTATTATGGGATCGCCCCCATTCTAATTCCCAGGATCTATATCGGCCAGCACTGGCTCTGGCTGTACTACGGTGGTTTCCCCTGCTACCAGCGGTATTTTTACGTATCATCGGTCCAGAGGTATTATATCGACGCTCGCATCGATGACGGCTACAGGGATTATCGCCACCGCAGGCGCGCGTTCGGCGGATGGCGTCCTCTTGAGAAAAAATACCGCAACGAGGACGGTTTCAAAGAAAAGGCTATTCGGGCACGGAGTGACAAACGTGTCCGCACTCGTGCCTTGCCAACCCATGTCGTTCGCGATTTCGATAAACGCGGCATCATCTCCGCCGAAGCGCCCATGGTCAAAAAAGCGCGCGCTGAATATCGTAGAGACGACAGGGATCGCCGGTTGGAGAAACGACGGACCGAACGAGGATTAGAACGTAGAGATTCTGTACGTGACAGGACCAGAAGCGAGAAGAAAGGCCCGAACGTAAGCGCCTCGGATAAACGTTCCGAGGATATCAAAGGAAGACCGATCAAAAAATCCGATTCGCGATACAAATCGAAAGAGCGCGGGAAATCGTTGAAGGATATCGATCGGAAGACAACCGTGACAAAGAAAGCTAAGGATAAAGGGAAAAAGTCCTCATCTGTAAAATCGAACGACAGCAAACAATCGAAATCCAGCGGAATAAGGAAAAGCCAGGGCAGTTCGAAAAAATCGACCGCTAAAAGCTCCGCGAAATCGTCGAAAAAATCATCCGGAAAGGAGAGAAGGCGATGAGATTATTGGCAATTATAGTCGCGATCTCTATTATCGCGCCTTCGCCGGTTATGGCTGTTCGGAAAATAGAGAAAAAGCCCAAACAGCAATCGTCGAGCGCCCAAAAAGCCGATCAACAGCAGGAACAGGCGTCCGGCGAGAAAAGAGTATCCCCTGATAGATCGCGGGATCCTCAAAAGACGACTGATGTGAAGCAGAGAGTAAGGGAGGATCGGTTTATCGACGAGAACAGCGATGGTATCAATGATCGTATTTATAAACGTCAGACGGTAAAGGTGAAGAAGAGGGAATCCAGGGAAAGGAAAACCCGCAAAGCCGCGCCTCCCAAGAAAGAATCGCCGAAAAAACAGGAAAAGAAAAATCGGCGAGATAGATAACCGCTCTATTGTAAAACAGATAAAAGGCCTCGGAATTCCGGGGCCTTTTATTACGCGCATTTCAACCTGATAGTCTATTATCGGTTGACAACACTCCGGGCAAACGGATATTTATTGATAATGACTGATAGACGATCGAGGGTTGTCAGGGTTCGCTCCCCTTTGGTAAATACCGGCAACGGACGGATCGATAGAGATATCCTCTATCAAATGCTCGAGATGGGATTAAGAGCGTTCTCCGGAGATGATCCGCCCGGATTTCTAAACGACCTTTTGAAAGATTACGATACCATAGGTTTGAAAATAAATACCCTCGCCGGCAAAGGGATGTCTACCCGCCCGGAACTTGTTGGCCTTCTCTCCGGGCTCCTTAAAGATGCCGGTATCCCAGAAAAAAAGCGGATCGTCTGGGATAGATCCGACCGCGAGCTGAAATCGGTCGGCTACGATATCAGGACAAGAGGCGGACTTCTCTGTTTCGGCACGGATCATACCGGTGTCGGATATTCCAGCGACCTCGTTTCCAAAGGCGCGATCGGCGGGCTTTTAAGCAGGATATTAACCGAATATTGCGGAGGGATCGTAAATATTCCGGTACTGAAGGATCACGGTATCGCCGGGATAACCTGCTCTTTGAAAAATCATTTCGGGTCTATCCATAATCCCAATAAATATCATGATAACGGCTGCGATCCATATATCGCTGATCTCAATAGTCTGGAACAGATTAGGGGTAAGGAACGTTTGATAATAGTGGATTGCCTGAAAGTCCAGTATCATGGCGGGCCGGCATATCAACCGGCCTATGCTTTCGATTACGGCGGTATCCTGGTGGGAACCGATCCCGTGGCTGTGGATACGATCGGTTTCGGGATAATCGAGGAACTTAGAAAGAACAACGGCAAGGAGATGTTGAAAGGATCGAAAAGGGAGCCGATATATATTAAAAGATCGGCCGAATACGGCCTTGGAACCGACGATCCCGAACAGATAGAACTTCTGGATTTATCAATCTGAGGGGCTTAAAATAAGGGAAATTATGAAGACGAGATTACTTTCGATATCGGCGCTTTTATTTATCACCGCTTGCGCCGGACCGGCTAAAAAGAGCGATGTCGCTGTGGAGAGCGATCAAAAACGACTCTTTTCACAATATAGAGCTTACGATCATTTCGTAAAGGGAGATCTCTACGAGCAGGCGGGCGATTTTAACTCCGCCGCCGATTCATACCGTAAAGCGCTCATTTTCGATCCCGCGTCCGTGGAAATACGCAGATCCCTTTCGAATGTCTATTTCAGGTTGAGGAAATATACCGAGGCCGCGGTTGTACGGTCCGAAATCCCGGAGCGGACTATCGAGGATTATAATTTTATCGGGAATTGCCTTCGTTTCGCCAACGATTTTGCCGGGGCGGCTGACTTTTACGACCGTTCCCTGGAATTGGATCAGTCCCAGCTTCAGATCAGGAAATACTTAGCCGGCTTACTTTATCGTCTCGGGGATCACAAGGGAGCGGAACGTCATTATAAGAAAGCAATCGAGTATTCCGCCGAAAAAGTGGAGGCTTACATGGAGCTTGCCTCTTTTTATCTCAGATTATCCGAAAATGAAAAAGCCCAGAAAACGTATAAAAAAGCCATAGAGGAAAACCCCCATGATCTTCGTCCGATAATCGCCGCGGCGTCGCTTTACGCCTCCGACGGCGATACCATGAAAGCCGACAGCATATTTACGTCTCTAATAGATGATAACCGGGACGATCCCGATATCCTCGGTTCGATACTGCCCGCCTTATTCACCTCGGAGCGGATTGAATTGGCAACGTCGACATCGGGTAGAATAGCGGAACTGCTTCCCGATGACAGGGACGCCCTTCATCGTTATGCCTACCTGCTTTTCGGAAGCGGTCAATATGAGGAAGCCGAGTCGTTATTCGTAGCCATGGAGGAAAAAGGCACGGCCAACGAGGTCATCCTGTATTATCATGGCCGGCTGAGGCAATTTGACGGCGAATTTTCCGAAGCCGAGGGTTTTTATCGAAAAGCATTGGCGGAGAATGATACTCTCACCGATGCCTGGGTCAATCTGGCGCTGGTTACCGACGCCCAGGATGATTACCAGGGCGCCCTGGATATCATGCAAAACGCCTACGAAAAGATGCCCTGGGATACGACCACTTTGGTTTACTATACTTCGGTAATCCACTCCCGCAACGAGAAGTTTGATCTTGCTCGTGACGGTTATTCGCGCCTGCTCGAATCGTATCCTGAAAATATAGACTTTCGTTTTAATCTCGGCGCGTCATACGAACGGCTGGGAGAATTCGAGAACGCCGAAACCGAGTTTAAACTGATCCTCGAGAAAACACCGGAAAACGCCCTGGTCTTGAATTACCTTGGCTATATGTACGCCGACCGCGGGATAAATCTGAAAAAAGCGCTGAAGATGATAAAAAAAGCGGTCGCCCATGAGCCGGATAACGGAGCGTTCCTTGACAGCTACGCCTGGGTGCTGTATAAACTCGGTCGTTACGACGATGCTCTTGCTCAAATGGAGAAAGCGCTGGATTCAGATAGAAACGATCCGATTTTGTTCGATCATCACGGCGATATTCTCGCCGCCCTCGACAATCCGGGGCAGGCCAGGGATAGCTGGGAAAAGGCGCTCGAACTCGATCCGGAAAACTTGGAAATCAAAACAAAATTAGACGTCAGGTGAAAAGTAAAGCTTGCAAACTCGTCTTCGCTTTTCATCTCTTTTTATTGGTTTCATGCGCTGTCAAGGAAAGACCCTCCGGCGGCCCCGAGGATAAAACGCCTCCCACGGTCATTTTAATAGAACCGGAAGAGGGCGGCGCCAATATCCCCCTCGATACCGAATTTAAAATCACCTTTTCCAAACCCATGGATCATTTTAAGACCGAAAAGGCGATATTCTTAACTCCCGTCTTCTGGGAGTATCCTCGGATGGAATGGAAAGGGAAGACCCTTACGGTAATTCCGCCGCGAAATCTCGATTCGAATAAAACCTACGTGATTACAATCGGCGCCGACGCCGAAGGGTATCATCGCAATAAGTTAGGCAGATCTTATAGCTTCGCCTTTTCCACAGGCGACAAGATCGATAGCTGCTCGGTCGGCGGCGTCGTTTATATACAGAACAGAGGCAGAACCGTGTACGATATCTGGGCCTATCCTCTTGACGATCCTAAGAACGTCGATTTCCTCATGCGAATCCCGGAGTTTGCCACCCAGGTAGATTCATTGGGACGATTCGCGATTAACAATATGCGGGCCGGGCACTATCTTGTCATGGCCATCGACGATAAAAATAGCGACCTTTTCTGGGAGCCGGAGACCGAGGCGATAGCGCTTCCGCCATTTATAATCACCTTGCGGGAAGGTGAATCCTATAGCGATTTTGTTCTGAGGCCGATAAGGCGGGATACCTTGACAGCGTATATTTCCAGAGCTAAAGTCGCCAATAACCGACGGATCGATGTCGAGTTTTCTCAACCGGTATCGAATAAATCCTATCTTGAACCCGAGTATTTTAAAATTACGGTGAAAACAGATTCGTCAATTCTTGAAATCGAGGATCTGTACTCAATTGAAAAAGGCAAGATTGTAATCGAGACCACGGAACTGGTCGACGGTGAGGATTATCGTTTATGTCCCGTCGGGATTATTTCCGACTGGGGAATCGCTTTCGATACCGCGGGAATAGGATTTACCGGAATCAGTCAGCCCGATACCGCCGGTCCTCGCCTTTTAGGGACAATTCCCGGCGGGCGATCAGCGATGTCGAACCAGGATAGCGTGGTGGAGATGACTTTTTCCGAACGGATAAATCCGTCCCGTTTCTCGGATGCTGTCACGGTGGTTGTCGATTCGGTAGATACATTGATATTTGCCCCGTTCCTGCCTCAACCATATTTGGTCCGCTTGAGGTTTCCGGATCGCCTTCCCCGTGAAAAACGAATCGAGGTTATTTTAAAACCCGATATTATTTTCGATATCAGCGGAAACAGCATGCCCGATTCCGCTATTTCGTTCGTATTTCGACTGCCCCCCGCCGATACGGTCGGCATTGTCGCGGCTTATTCCGAGCCAAATGATCAAATTAAGGGTATTTTGACATCCCTGGCGAGAAACGGCCCCGAATACGAAACGTATGCCGATTCAAAAGGAAATCTTCTCTTTGAAACCGTCAATCCCGGAACCTATCGATTCGAGTATTTTGAGGATAGCGACAGCAATGGCGTATGGTCGCCGGGAGTTGCCGACCCGTTTTATCCGGCGGAAAGATTCTCCTTTTTGCCGGACTCTATAGCGGTGCGCTCCCGATGGACCACGGAAATAGGTAAGCTCGATTTACCCGATTCCGAATAGTGAAAATTATTGACATATATCGGTTAGGTGGTATTATCTATTCTATGCTTCGAAATAGGGCTTCCAGAGCGTTTGCGCTTCTGGTGATAATCTTACTCGCTATAATAATCAACGACGCCGAGGCGGACGAAGAGGATCGATCGACACTAACCAATGGTGATATGATCGCCGCCCTTTTGGGTAACGATTCCGATATCATTCTCGCCGAGATAACCGATGTAACCGATTCGCTGTCAATCGGCACCGTGGGCGTTGTGGATACACATCGCGTGGGGTTTAACACGACATCGGCCCCGTTGAGCGATTCGGCCATTATCTGGGTATCGCTTCCGGCCGGATTCGCGATCGGCCCCATCAACGATACATCCTATTCCGATAACGACCCCGCTAACGATTCCAACGAACCTGTAATCCGAGCGGTGACCATCGACGGTCAAACGATCAAGTTTCAGCTGAATCAGGGCGCCCAACAGGCCGTTGCCGGCTCCCGAATATCCGTGAGGTTCGCGGCCGTTACCAATAATACCGTCGCCGGTGATTACGCTATCAGCGTGGCCACCACCGATGCTGACGGTAATATCGATAACGGCCCGGGGATATCATCCCCCTTCGCCCTCGCCCCGGATATTCTCGATCTAATAAGTGTTATTCCCGATACGGCGCTTACCGCTCCGTCGGATACCATCATCATTTTCGTGGCGTCCGGTTACGATCAATACAGCAACCCCATATCTGGAATCGAATTTTTCTACGCGATAACCGTCGATTCATGCGGAGTTCTCTCCGAAAACTCTTTCAGGGCGTTGAAGGTGGGAGAATGTTATTTTACAGCCTCCTCCGGCGGGCTGATTGACTCTTCCGGGCTGATAACGGTTGTCCCGGGGGCGCTCGGCAGCTTCGCTATTTCCGGCTATCCCGCTCAAACCGATGCCGGTGATCCGTTTATAGCTTCGGTGAATGTTACGGCCTATGATGTTAACGATAACATCAAAACCGATTATACCGGCTCGATATGGTTTACCTCGGACGATCCCGACGCTTCTCTGCCGCATGAGTCCGGAAACCCCTATATATTTATCATAGGCGATTCGGGTTCTCACAGTTTCGCCGGCCCCGGTTTTGTTTTGCGGCGATCCGGGCTGAAAACTATAACGGTAACCGACGGAACCGTTTCGGAAACATCGAATTCTATAAACGTCCTGCCCGGAGTTATCGCGTCGTTCGTATTAACTGCGGGTTCTCCTCAGACGGCAGGATTGAGTTTCGGATTGCAGGCGTCGGCTGCCTTGGACAGCCTCGGAAATTTGGCCTCGGGAATAGTAATTGTCGCCGACTCGGTGGGAGGCGGCAATTCACCCGACGGTATACCGCCGTCGCTAAACAATATAATCGTGGTCAACGGCTCCGGTTCTTCTTTCCAGACACTAACCAACGTTACTCCTACAGTGCTTAAAGGGACTGTTTCGGGCACGTCAGCGGTTGCCGCCACCGGTACTATAGAGGTTTACCCCGGAAACCTCGGGCGATTCGAAATAGCCGGTTATCCCGATTCATCAGCCGCCGGGGATTCGTTCCCCGATCCGGGGATAGACGTTTCAGTATTCGATCTGTTTGGCAATCCAAAAACAAACTATGCCGATTCTGTATATTTCACCAGTTCCGATCCGCTCGCGTCTTTACCATATACAGAATCATCGAGATATAATTTCATAATAGCCGATTCCGGTTCGCACACTTTCCCCGGCGGAGGATTCGAATTATTCACCGCGGGCAATCAATCGCTGACCGTTACCGACGGCTCCCTCACCGATATATCGAACAGTATTTATGTTTCTCCCGGAGCGATAAACAGCTTCATCATTTTCGCCCCCGATTCGGTGACCGCCGGAATTCCGTTTTCGGTTACCGCCGCGGATTGCCGCGACGCATGGGATAATTTAACCAACGGCACCATTAACGTTGTCGATTCGGTTGGCGGAGGGAATTCTCCCGACGGATCACCCCCCATTTATAACTCGATCCTGGTAACCGACGGTTCGGGGATTGCCAATCAAGCCCTGGTAAATACCGAAACAACCGTCCTTAAAGGTTATTCCGGTTCTGTTCTCAACGTTACCGACAGCATCTATGTTCTGCCCGGTACTGCCGAACGGTTCGATCTGGATATATCATCGCCCCAGACTTCGGGGATTCCGTTTGGAGGAACGGCGAACCTTACAGCTATAGATTTCTTCGGGAACATCAAAACAGATTATGATGCCGCGATCGATACCGTAGTCATATCCTCATCGGCGGGCGGCGTTATGCAAAATAATATACTCGAACTTTCAGGCGATTTCGTCGACGGCTTAGCCGATCTCGTGGCCCTGTCCATTACCTATACCGGCCGCGGAGGCGATATGACTTTCTCCGCTCAATCGCAATCGGGCGCCGTTGGCGTTTCGGGACAGGTCGATATGCGGGCTATATTCTGCGACGGTTTAATAATCGATCAGGGTGTTCTATCGTGGGGAGATACAGCAACCGGTGTGATTAGCGTCGTAAACGACGGCGGGGTAACTGTAGAGATTACCGACCTCGATGTTTTCTCCGAATCAGGAATGGCTCTCAATCCCGGCACGATAATCCCGTCCTTGCCTGATTCGCTGGACCCGGGAGTTAACAGAAATTATGACATTACGATTCCAATCCATAGCGGAATGGCCCAGGAAGTTCACCCGTTATCAGCCGCGGTTTCCGGTCTTTTCGGCTCGAATTCGGTAAGCGATACGTTGGCCGGTTTTCCCGATACCCTCGAAATTCAAGCGGCCTCGCAGATAGGGTATATCGACGGTTCAATCAGCCGGGATACCCTCTCCACCGGGGCGATATATTTCCTCACCATCAGGCTGAGCAATACCGGTAGCGCCGGGCTGGGGCTTATAGATAGCTCCTATCTTTATTTTACCGACGGCGTCCGTGAATTTAAAGCGTCGATCCAAAGCGGCGTTTACCTGCCGCCTAACACACCCCTGGGAACGATTATATTACTCGATTCAACTCAGGTGCCAGCTGATTTCACTCCCGGAGACTATCCGCCGAAATTCGTTTATTACGGTCAGGAAAATGGCCATTTCGTATCCGATTCACTCGTTTTAACCGATCCCATAACAATTCAAAATAGCGCGAATATCGGTTATATAACCGGATCAATCAATATCGATACGCTTGTCGCCGGACAACCGGCCGCTTTCAATATCAGGATCACCAACACCGGAACCGCTTCGTTTATCGTCGATCATCCTAATACCCTGCTTAGATTCACCGATTCACAAAGAGAATTTACAGCCTATTCCGATACTTTAACGGGACTGCGGGTAGATATTATCAATCCCGAAGATGATACCACCCTTTATTTCTCCTCTTCGACATTATCCCAGGAGTTTTCCTCAGGACGATACCTTCCCGCGATAACAATCAGAGGAGAGCAAAACGGTATAACTCAAACGGTGAGTTTCAATACGTCGCCCGATTCGATCGACGTTATATCCCGCGGATCTTTGAGGATAGATTCCACATACGTTATGAGCATCAACGCTCCGTTCGTCAACACCCTGCAGCCCTGTTCCGCGAGGGTGGTGGTTTTCAACGCCGGTGACGAACAAGTCGATTCTATCTACATAAGACTTACAACCGACGGTTCTTCCGTTTTTCCCGAATCTCTTCTTTTCGGGGATATCGGCGGACACTCCTTCGGTTCGCTGAACTACCCGGTCGTCTCCGCTGCCGCTCCCGATTCCGGAGAGATATTCGTAAGCTCTATCTACGGTGGAGCGGGGCATATCTCGGGATTCGCGCCGTTGATACAGGCTCCTCTGGATAACGCCGCTCTATTAATTGTGGAAACCCCGGCGCGATTGTCCCTCTTGCCCGTAACGGCTTCCTGGCCGCCCGGCGCCGAGGACGATTCGGTAACCGTGGGACAGAATATAACCATCTCGACAGCCGTTCTGAACCTGGGACAGGCCGGTATTACGGGCATTCAAAGCGTAATACTGGATACGACAAATTCCGGCTTTACCGTGATCGATTCCTTGACAAGAGATTACGAAATCGACCAGGTAATCCGGTGGGATGTTATCGCCCCATCGGTTCCCGATAACTCCGCTATTCTAACTGTTAGATTCGCCGGTTTTCCGTACGATATCAACGATAGCTCCGAGGCTGTCGGCCCGGATTCGGTTTCAATCATCGAGTTTTATATCGATACGACCCCGACAATCGCTCATATCCCCGTTATAGATCAGCCCTCGGGCGCGAGCGACGGTATTATATCAACAAACCAGATGTTTTCCGTAACGAATACCCTGCAGCCCTTCGGAGACTTCTATGATTTATCATCGACAATATTGTTGCCTTACGGATATACCACCGACGATTCGATAACCAGATACCCGTCGGGCAATACCGTTTCATGGAACATCAGGGCGCCGGAAAATGTTTTTGTCGATTCCATCGCGTTGGTGAGTTCCCTGTTTGATATCAATACCGGAGGGATTCAAACCGCCGGCCCCGATTATATTCGCATAGAAACGGTTGACGCTTCAAATTTAGAACTCGGGATGAGAATCACGGGACCGGGGGCGGCTTTCGACCTTATAATCGAGCCGGGAGCGTATGTCAATATCGAGGCGGTCGTTAATAACGTCGGCCAGGCCGCCGTGGGAACCGGACGGCTTTCCCTGCATATCGGACATCCCGATATGTATACCACCGATGAGATCAGCATCCCCTTTACTGTGGGGGAACCGATCTTATGGATTATTAACGCCCCTCCTGAAGAGATTTCCATCGCCGTACCGATATGGGTGAGCCTCGATTCCATCCCGCATGACGAGAATACGAACGCCATGGCTCATGTCGTCAACGATTCCTCATCGGTTCTTATCTCGGTAAGAGAGTTATTGCCGAGGCTGGAGTTCGTCCCCCTGAATATTCATTCCGGATCGGTGGTGAAAGGGGAGAGATTGCAGTATCTGAACTTCATGCTTCGAAATAACGATCGCGGCGGTTCCTTTACCATCGGAGTCACTCGAATGAATATCGGAATGGACTGGAATCCGCGGGAATATACTCAATCGCCGATTTCGGCGGCCTCGTTATTTTCCGATTCGATTCTGGTTTCGACAGCGGAAATTTCCACTGCGCATATTACTTTCGATATCACCGATACCTTGCTTATAGATCCGGGGACGGCAAAATCGTTGATGCTGAGGCTGGAAATTTCGTCAATCAGCGTGGCGACCGATTTTTCCCTCTCCATCGAAAGCGGCAATATAAGCGGCGTTATTTTCGATGAGGGCATCCGCATCGGGGAGATTTTCGCCAGATCGATAGCCGATACCCCTCTGTGGAACAGCCCGCCCGTGGCCATTCTGGAGCGGTCTTTCGCCGGTTCGGTTACAAGTTATCCGAATCCTTTCAACCCGGGAGTCAATCCGGCCAGGATCGGTTATTATCTCGATTCCGATTCGGATTTGAATATTAAAATATACACTCTTCTGGGCGAATTGGTCTGGTCGAAGGATATCGCCGCCGCCGATCCTCTCGGCAGGGCGGGTTTGCATACCGGGGATACAGCCGTTATCTGGAACGGAAGAAACAGTTCCGGCTACGAGGTTCATACCGGCGTTTATATCTGTCTGATTGAAAACGTCAGCGCGGGATCGGAGGAGAGATTAAAAATCGCCGTTATCAAATAGCGTTCGGCATACTGTTAATCGTTCTTTCCTCGAATGCCGTATCCCGCGGCGATGGGGACGCCGGACGGGAATCGCCGTTCACTCTCGGCGCGGGAGCGCGCGGTATGGGTATGGGACGCGCTTTTGTGGCGCTTTCCGGCGACGCTTCATCGCCTTTCTGGAATCCGGCCGCCTCCGCCGCGATCGATAGGACGGAAGTCATTGCTTTCCATACTTCGTTGTTTATGGATACTAAGTACGATTGCCTCGGCGTAGCGTATCCTCTCGATCTCGGCGTATTCTCTCTATCCGTGGGACGTTTAGGCTCGGATAATATAATTGGACGGAATGAAAATAATATTTTCACCGGGGAATTCTCATCGTCTGAATCACAGTATGGAATAAGCTATGCCCGCGCGGTTTCGTTTGGGATATCCGGCGGCATCACGCTCAAAGCGGCCAACCAGCGGATAGGGGAGATGTCCGGCACCGGTTTCGGCGCTGATCTCGGTTTCCAGTATAAGCCTTCATTTTTGGATAACCTCACCCTCGGCCTGGCGTTCAACGATCTCTTAAGCCCCGGAATCAAGCTGGAGAGCGTCGAGGATCATTATCAAACACTCTCGCGGTTCGGTATAGCCTACTCTCGCGGCTTAAGCGATAAGATCTCCTCGCTTCTCAGCCTGGAATTGACGAAATCATCCGGCAGGGGAGCGGGGTTTCATTCGGGAGTGGAATTGACTTTTTACCGTCAATACGCCCTTAGGACCGGAATAGATAAAGGACGATTCTCCTTCGGAGGCGGAATGGTTTATAAGTTCGTAAAATTAGATTACGCCTTTGAATCTCTCGAAAACCTCGGGGGAAGCCATAGAATATCTTTTGGTTTTACATTCGGAAAATCGTTGAGCAAAGGACGAGAGGAAACCCGGGCCAGAATAGTGGAACGGGAGAGAGAAAACTGGCTAAACGAGATCAGATCGGAACAGGAAAGACGTTTGGAGCAATTGATCGCCGCGGCCGATAGCCTAAAAGAACTTGGGACTTACGATGACGCTCTGGGATATTACCAGAGGGCATATCTGCTCGATTCGACATCCGTCAAAGCGCGGATTATGTCCGATAGTATGATAGCGCTGGTGATGGAGCGGGCTGTATTATCCGCCGGAGACCGGAAACGGCGGGAGCTTATCGCCGGACGAATCGGCTCGGCCATGGACGATTTTCGCAAAGGGTATTTCAACGAGTCCATCGCCAAGCTGAACTTGCTCTCGGAAATCGATCCCGGCAACAAATCGGTGATCGATCTTTTGAATACTGTCGGAGAAACCCGCGCTAAAGAAATCGGGGATCGGGCGAAGACAGCCGGTCGTTACGAGGACGAGGGGGACTATCTTAACGCTCTCTCCGAGTGGAACCGTCTGCTGGCGCTGGATAGAACCAATAATGAGGCCGCCGCCCGGATAGCCGAATTAAATAAACAGATAGAGGCCGATCGATTGATCGCCAATGCCGTAACCGCCTTGGAGAATCGCCGCTATATGGATGCCGCCGATTACCTTAACCGGGCGCGGGGAATCAGGCCCGAGAGCGAAACCATAAAAGCGTTGATGAACGAGGCTATGGCAAAATCCGCGCCCCCCACAACCCTGGAGGATATTAAAACGTCATCGGCTGACTGGGAAAATTACCTTCTGGGTCTGGAAAATTATCAATCCGGCGATTATTCAGGGGCTTTACAGACTTGGGAAAACTTAAGAACTTCATATCCCAATAACTCCGAACTCGATAAGAATATAGACCAGGCAAGACAACGCCTGGCCGCCGAAAGCGGAAGGTAGAGTTTAGCCTTTACTTTGATTGGATTTGGGGCTTATATACTCTATGGATAGGCGGTTCTAGATTATGGCGAGAAAACCTCAAAAAGAAATTTTCATGACCTTCCCGGCGGACGAAGGCCAGCTCGAGGATATCCGCCGAAGTATACGTAATGTGTTGAACGAATCCGATTTATCCGTCAAAGATATCAACGGAGTCCTGCTGGCTATCGAAGAAGCCTGTACCAATGTTATCCGCCACGCCTATCTCTATGGTCCGGGCACGATTCGCATTAGAGTCGCCCTTCATCCCGGACGAGTAAGATTCTCCATTTTTGATAAAGGCCGGGCTTTCGATTACGATCATTCCGATACCCCCGATCTGGATAGGTATATAAAAACCGGCCGAAAAGGGGGACTCGGGCTTTATCTCATCCGCAAAATGATGAACTCGGTCGATTATTACACCCATGACGGCGAAAACGAATTACGGATGGAGAAACGCGCCGAAAAAACAAGAGCCATCAAACCCAGGGGAATGTCTCTGCGCGTCAAGTTCGCTCTCTGGGCGTCGCTGGTGGTATTCGCCATCGTAGCCGGCGTATACCTTGTATTCGATAAACAGGCGGGGCATGGCGCCTATGTCAGTTTCTTCAAGAGCGCCGACGATGCCATGGATTCATTCGTTTCCGATATCGGCGATAAATTGGTCTTTAGGGATCCGGATCTCGCCAGATCCTCGTCCGCCTGGCTTTCCACCAACGATGATCTCTTCACTTATATTGTTATTACCGATACAACCGGAATTATCATCGTGGATCCGATCAATACCAAAAACTTCCTCCTGCGTTATCAACCGCTGGAGAAATCGTTATACAATAGCGAAACCGCCGTGGAGGATACCTCCGGCCTGCGTCAATTCCATTTCAAAAAAGCGGTAAATTTAAACACCAATATCGTCGGCTACGCCTATTTCGGGATGGACGAGTCTCCTCTCTTAAAACAGATCAGCCGAACCAGGCGAGGCCTCTTCTTCGTAGCTATAGCGGGGCTGTTTATCGGATTCATCTCGGTGTACCTGCTCTCGAACTATTTTGTCAAACCTATCCAAAAACTCACGGAGGGGGTATTGCGCATAGGCGACGGCAACCTCGAGCAGACCCTCCCGGTGGAGGGTACCGACGAGTTCTCGGAGATCGCCCGGGCCTTCAATGAAATCACCACTAAATTCAAAAAAGCGCAGGTCAACGTAGTCGAGCAGGAAAGACTGCAAAAGGAAATGCAGGTCGCCCAGGAGATTCAGCACGCCCTTCTTCCCAGAAAATTTCCCGACGTTGAAGGGTATGATATCGCTACCATTTACAGGGCGGCGAAAGACGTGGGCGGCGACTATTTCGATTTTGTGCGTATCGATGAGAATACCATGGGCATAATCGTCGCCGACGTATCCGGCAAAGGGGTGCCCGGATCGCTGGTTATGACCATGATCCGAACCGCCTTGCGCTTAGAATCGATGGGCAATATTTCCCCCACCGATATCTTGAGCCGGGTCAACAGGTTTGTCGCCGATGATGTCAAAAAGGGGATGTTTATTACCATCTTTTTCATTACCCTCGATTCCAAAAATAGATCCATCTCCTATGCCTCGGCCGGGCACAATCCCATGATCCTTTACAGAAAAGACCTCGATTCCTGTTATTTCTTGAACACGCGAGGAATGCCCCTGGGCATAAGCCTTCCCGAGGGAGTAACTTTCGAGGAATCGCTCCAGGCCGATAGAGTCAGACTGAAAAAGGACGATATGCTCATCGTTTACACCGACGGTATTACCGAGGCGATGAATAACGTTGACGAGCAATACGGCAACGACAGGCTCATCGAATTTATCCGCGAAAACTCCGAACTTTCCCCCGAGGAGTTCGTCGCCAAGCTCGATAGAGATATAAACAGGTTCACTGCCGGGGCGCCCCAAAACGACGATATAACCCTTGTTGTGATCAAAGAAAAGATTATGCTCGACGAGATCGTTTTCGAAAAAAGAAAAAGGCTTATCGAAATGGTCGAGTCAGAAGGCGTTCCCATCGAACAAGCGTGCAAGGAAATGGATGTTTCCGTCTCGACCTTCTATAAATATCGCAGGCGTTGGCAGAAATACGGTGATTCCGGGCTTCTCAACAAAAAACTCAGGGCCGATTCGACTTTAAAACAGGTTTCCTACGAAGCCCGTAAAGAGGTCTTGAACGTCGTCCGCGAAAACCCCGATTACGGCGCTAAGCGGATGGCCGCGGAGCTGCGGAAAAGGGGAATGACAGATATCGATCAGCAGAGCCTTTACGAAGAGCTTATAAGGATGAGGCTCAATACCCGAAAACTCCGTCTCGAATATGTGAGCAGGATGGGCGAGTTGACCAGCGAAATGCGCGCCGATCTAAATAAGGAGATGCTAAAAGATAAAACCCGAAAGATAAAACTCGATCGTGACGCGTACTTAAGCGAGATCAAGGAGAGTATTGAGAAACGGGAAAAACCCGCCGCCGTTGCCGGGGGCGTAGTCGGGAAATTCAAAGAGCTTGAAAGCCAACTCGGGGACGCTGGAATTTATGAGGAAATAGCCGCCGAACTTGGTAAACTGAGCGGTGGAAAAGATTTGGCGAAACTGTTCGAGGGTTTGATATTGAAAATGACCGAGGCTAAGAAAACCGATCTCGCAAGAAACGCCGCTCTGCCTGAAACGTCATCCGCGAAACCGGAACCGTCCTTAACAGAAAAAACTCCCGAGTCCGGAGTAAAAGACAGCGCCGCGGCGGATTCGGTTCCGGAAGAAGAAAAGACCATCGCTCCAGAGTCATCGGCCCCGAAACTCAGCGAGGATTCCACGCCTATCGATATTATCAGCGCCGCTTCCGAATTAAAAAACGGAGAAATGAAAAAAGATCTCGATTGGGAAGATTACAGCCGTAAACTTGTCAGGAAATTCGATAAGAAATGAATAAAGTAGCGGTTTTAACGTCAAAAGGCGGCACGGGCAAAACCACAACCGCCATTAACCTGGGGCATGGTCTCGCTTTATCGGGGCAGAGAGTACTCATAATCGATTGTGATCCCCAGGGATCGGCATCGGCCGCCTTCAGAGTTAAAAGCAATCGAGGGCTTGTGGACCTTATGATCGATGGCCACGCCGATATATTCAAAGTCAGGCCGAATCTATATCTCCTTCCTTCCGGGAAGAAAAGACTGGCTGATCTCGAGATAAAACTCGCCGCCAGAGACGACAGGCAGCGGATTTTAAAAGAGGCCTTGAGCCGCCTATCCGGCTGCGATTGGGTAATTTTGGATTGCTCTCCATCGATAAATATCATAAATTTAAACGCGCTTGGCTATGCCGATCGACTATTGGTGCCCTCCTCGCTCGATTATTTCTCCCTGGAGGGGGTTAAATCAACGCTCGAATTGGCCGGAGATCTCAATAATGGAGAGAACGGAAAGATTGAACTCCTCGGAGTTCTGCCGACATTTTATGATAAGAGGACGACAATATCCCGTTTGGCGCTGGATCGCCTCAGGGATGAATACGGTGATGGCGTATTTAAAACAGAGATTAGGGCTAACGTGCAGATAAAAAAATCGCAATGGCATCAGAAAACGATTTTCGAATACGCGCCGTACTCTTACGGAGCGTATGATTATTTCAACCTGGCCGAAGAGGTTCGGGAGAAACTGAAAGGTTAAATATGAGCGAAATCAAAATCTCCCTCGATAGCTCGGGTAACTCCGGGAGTATTTCGGTAGTGCGGGTCGACGGTGTTATAGATACGATGACCGCCACCGAGCTCGAGAAGGTCATGAACTCTCTTCTGGAGAGAAATAAATATAAAATTATTGTGGATCTTGGCGGCGTGGATTATATCTCCTCCGCGGGATGGGGTATATTTATTTCGAATATCAGGGAGATAAGACAGCATTCCGGGGATATCAAGCTGGCCAGAATGATTCCTAATGTTTACGAGATTTTCGAGCTTCTGGAGTTCGATTCCATTCTCCGCGCTTTCGATAGCCTGGAGAAAGCGAAAAACGATTTCGAGGGCGAAACCGGCGGATCGGCGAAGGTAGCCGAACCCGTAATGATATCTAAACCGGCAGCCGCCGGGGCTGAAAGCGAAGGTCCGAACAGGGAATCGGAGGAAAAGCCGGCCGCCGCGTCAGGCATCGCTGATCCGGCCCATATGGCAAGCGATACGGGCGAAAAAGATAAAAGGAAAGCCCGAAGCCTCCAATCCATAGTATTGGAACTGATCTCCAAGGATCCATTTTATTCGATTTCGGAAATAAACAGGGAAATCGCCAAAAAACACGGCAGCGTAAGCTCCGGCTGGTGGAAAATCTGGGGTGTCTTACGGCGTAAGGGGCTTCTAACGAGAAAAAGCCGGTTCCGCCGGGCGAGAAATAAAACCGGGGAAAGTTGATGATCGGTTCTCCTTCAGGGAAACTATATTTATTGGTGATTTTTATCATGGCCGTTTTATTGTTGGTCATGCTCTTTACGGTTGAATCGGCGCCGGCGCTTTTCGGGCTTGGCTTTTTGTTGATTGCCTCGATTACCCTTATCTCCGCTTCTCATATAAAATCATCGAGGCTGGCTGACATCGTCGGTAAATTGTATGATGGGGAGAAATCCCGCGACCGGTCGATCGCCACCACTTTCATAACCGAACTGCTGACAATGTCGGGAGAGCAAAAACCCCGGGCACTTCACGCGGCCGAATTGATTTCGACGAATTTCAAGCTTGAAAAATTCGCGGTTTTTTTCCGTGAACACGATAAATATATACCGAGGCTCTATAAGGGATTTTATCTCAACGCGTTTAACAGGCCGAAAGCCGCCCGGGTCAGATACCTGTTGAAAGATCTTTCCAGTTCGGGCGCGCTTCTGAACGGCGACGAAATATTCGGATTCCTTTTAAAAAAAAGAGATTGGGAATATTTCGAGGCCCCGCTGGCTTTCGGTTGCAGGTGGGGACGATTCGACAGCATGATATTGGTTGCCGATGATGAGAACGGGCTTTTTTCCGAGATAATCGCCGATCCCGAATTTAATAAATCATTCTGGCCGTTCCTGGCCTCATTGCTAAGCAAAGACGATAAACTCAAAGATTCCATTGCCGAAAATAATAAACTCAAAAAAGAGATTTTCACGGCTAAAAAGGATATCACTAATCTGAATCGCGATATAAATAAAAAACTCCGGGACCTCCATTTCTTTGTCGAGATCTCCGGAGAGCTTTACTCGATTTTCAATGAGGATCAACTTTTCAAAACTCTGCAAAAGAATATTCGTGAGAGGTTGGGCGCCGGAAGAACCGAAATCCTCTACTCCAACGGCGAGGGCAAGTTTGTCCAGCGCGACCCGGATGGCCGCGATCGTCTCCCGATAGATTCGTTTGTGGTCGAATCCGATTCACGATTTTATAAATTACTGAGCGAGAATGCCAAGCCTCTCTTGCTTCCGGTAGTCGGATCCGGGCTGGGAAACGATCCGCATCTCGATTGGGCGCTTAAAAACGGTTACCAGATTGCCTCCGCTTTAAGAGTCGGCAATAAAACAGGGTGTATTCTTCTGATCTCTGAAAAAGATGACAAAAAACAATATTCATCCGCGGATATCGATTTTCTCTCGACCATCATGAATATCGCCTCTCTCTCCTTAGAAAATGTTCGTCAATATACGACAATCGAAAAACTCTCCTTTACCGACAGCATGACGGGCGTCCATAATTACAGGTATTTCTATAAAAGGCTGATAGAGGAAATACTCAGGGCGAAAAGATTCAACCGCGAAATGGCCCTTGTCATACTGGATGTAGATCATTTCAAGCTGTTTAACGATAAATACGGACACCAGACCGGCGATATGGTCTTGAGGCGTATGGCTGATATCATCAGCGGAACAGTCCGTTCGATCGACGTCGTCAGCAGGTACGGCGGCGAGGAGTTCTGTATTATTATGCCCGATACGAACGCCGAAGATTGCGCTAAATTTATCGAGCGTCTCCGAAGCGAAATTGCCGGTTTCCGACTGGAGGCGAAGGTCGTTCAGGATGATAGCGTCGTTACAGCGTCGGTGGGCGGAGCCGTTTTCCCTCTACACGCCAATAGCGCGGATAGGCTGATATACTGCGCCGACATGGCTCTGCTGAAAGCCAAGGCGTCAGGGCGTAATCTGGCGATTATGTACCAGCCGGAATTTACCGATAAAGAGGAATCCTCGATCGGAGGGATGTGATGATTAGTTTTCTTAAGACTGAATTAGGGATGATCTTAAAACAGTACTTTAGGTTCTTCATGTTTCTGATCATCTTCGTCTCTATAGATGCCGTGGCCCAGGAATTGAGCGAACCGTACGTAATCGGGCCTGCCGATGTTCTAACGATAACGTTCTGGCAGGTACCGGATTTGAACAGCGAAGTGAGGGTGACTGAAAACGGCATGATAACCCTTCCGGTCGTGGGAGAGATTAAGGCCGCCGGACTGACCACCGCGCGGTTGTCCAAAGATATAGTAGATCAAATGGCTTTCTATCAGACTCCTGTTTCTCAGGCTACAATAGTGGTGGCTGAGTATAATTCGCGGTCGGTGGTTGTTTCCGGGCAGGTCGTTAACCCCTCCTCTCAGAACTACGAGAATATCCCCGATCTCTGGAGAGTAATTATTAACGCCGGCGGTCCGACTGACCAGGCCGATTTATCCAGGATTACGATTATCCGTAAGGAAGGGGATAAATCGAGGGTTATCGAGACCGACCTTTTGAGCATAATTAAAGAAGGCGATCTATCCAGCGCCCCGATTCTCCAGCCGGGCGACCTGATCAACGTTCCCGCCTCACCCTACGGAACAGGGATTCAGCTGGGAGAAAGCTCCGCGTTCGAGGGTAGAAACGTCTATTTTGTATTGGGAAGTGTCGCGGAACCGGGCGCGAGGAACCTCGAAGCCGGTATAGACGTATTAGAGGCCATAACTCTCGCCGGCGGTGCCACTGCCGACGCCGATCTGGAAAATGTCAGGGTGATTATGAAAGGACCGAGATATTCGAAAGTGGTCAAGATGAATCTGCTGAAATATATCAACGCGGGGATGCCGCCTCGTTTCGTACTGCATCCCGAAGATACCATTTTCGTCCCCGCGAGACGGGAAAACCTTTTTTCGAGAATTCTCGAGCGCGTCGGCGATTTCATTCCCTTAATCACCGCCGCCGGTACGATAATCCTGCTTACAAGATAGCTGGTGTGAACGATAATAGCGTACAAATAGATCTTAAGGATTATTGGGCAATCCTGGTACGGCGCAAGGTCCTTCTTATCCTGCCCGTGATGATAATTCCCCTCATCGCTTTCGCGGCAAGCTACTTCTTGCCGCGCACCTACGCTTCGTCTGTTACTATTCTGCTTACCGAATCGAGTATATTACCGCCCAGCGTGGAGAGAGAACTCGAAGGACGGCAGAGTTTGAGACGTGTCGATATACGGGATCGCCAGATTTCCTTCACTAACCAGATAACATCCACCCAGTTCTTGCGGCGATTAATCGCGGTCGTGGATTTACCCGTCCCGAATAGAATCAGGCAAATCGTCTCGGGAACAAAAACGTCTTACCCCGAGATATCCGAAAACGAGCTTGCCGAGATAATCATGGCCGACGAGCTTCGAGATAAAATCCAGGTTCAGTTTCGAACCCAGAACCTGTTTCGTTTGAGCTTTTCCGCCTCCAATCCGATGGACGCTCAGAAACGGGCAAAAGCCTTAGCCGATATTTTTATCGAGGAAAGCCTCGCCAAGGAACTCGCCGGAGTCAGATCGAATATCGCTTTCTCCGAGGAACAGCTAATCCTTTACAGGGATAAGCTCAAGGCGGCCGAGGATCGTTTAAGGGATTTCCGCAAACAGCTTTTAGTGAGCGAGGCCGAGGAGGATACAAGCGGTTTCGATCTCAGGCAGATCGCCTCGGCCATCGAAGCCCTCGATATTAAAATCTCCAGCCTGGGGACCCGGAGAAACGATCTCCGCGGAAACCTTCTGGCTGGTAATATCAATGTTGCCATCCTGACATTTCCCGCGGAGATCGAAAACGATAAAGACAGACTTTTAAAAAATATCGCTACCCTTACCGACCTGCTAACCCGCTATAACTGGAGAGATCCCAGGGTCTTGAAGCTCAACGAAGAGGCCAGACTGCTTCTCGGGGCAATCAATGATAGAATTACCGATTATGTGAATAGCAGGTTCGAGAGTAAATCGGATCGAATGCTGGAAACCATGGCCAGCTACCTTATTACTTCGCTGGAGATAGAATTCAATCGCGCGAAAAAGACGACCCTGGATAGAAGCATTATCGAGATAAAAAACAGGCTCTCGAGAAACCCCGATACCGAAATTACCATGCAGAGGCTCCAGAGCGAAGTCGATAATTACAGAACCTTATACGATCTCTTCGTTTCCCGCGCCCAGTACGCCGCTATCAACCAATCGGCAAAGAAGGTGGAGGCCGAGGCTAAGTATACAATTACCAAACCGGCCTCATTACCGCTGACCCCTGAGTCTCCCAATAAGAAAAAACTGGCGGTCATGGGATTGATGCTCGGATTCGCTCTCGGCGCGGGCGCTATTCTCTTAGTTGAAATACTCGATAACTCATTTAAAAAAGTCGAGGAAGTGGAAAATTTCCTGGGTGTGAAAGTAATCGGAACAATCCCGTTCATGGCCCTGCCTTTCGGATCGAATATGAAAAAGCGTGTCCCGGTTTTTGTGGGAGCGGGGATCAGTTTTATGCTGGTTCTGCTTATTTTATTCTTAAATTACAAATTAGGCGGAAAATAATATGCCCGGTATCGGATTTCAGGATAAATTCAGGCGTCTTGAACGCGAGTATTTGCTGCAAACCGCCATCAACGACGCGGGAAATATCGTATGCTCCCTATTCCATGACGGAAGGCTGTTATCGACTCAGGTATTACCGGCTATGGACGGATTATCTCACCGGGATCTCTCCGAGGCCGTTCAAGAAATACATCGGCAATACCTTTCCGATTTCGATTCCATTATGGCGCTGGTTGAAAAAACAATCGATTCGGAAAAACCCGAACTTATAGAGAAACTGGGCAGGACCTTATATAATCGACGGCTTTACGATGAGGGGCTTAAGCTTCTGGAGAGCGCCGTGGAGCGCTTCCCCGATTATCACGGCTATCGCGATTTACTGGGGAAAATATATATAGCGGTAAATCGTACTAACGATGCCGAAAGGGAGCTGTTGAAGGCGGTAAAGCTCGCCCCGGAATTCCCCGATTATCGAAACCAGCTCGGATTATCCTATCTAAAGCTCAATAAGGCCGTGGCGGCTATAAATGAATTTAAAAAAGCCGCGGAGATCAATGTCTATTATCATAACGCCTATTATAATCTCGGCTTGGGATACGTCTTAAACGGAATAGTCAAAGAGGATTACAACCTGGCGAAAAATATGACGGATAATTGCCGCCAGGCTTTCTCGAAGGCGACCCTGTTCAATCCCGGCTATCTAAGCCCTGAATACCATCGGGGACAAACGCGCCTTACCGAGGGACGATTGCGAGATGCTTACGAGGATCTTAATAAAGCGAGCGTCCGGGCGGACGAGGTTGTCTCCTTTCGAAGCGAGCTGTTGGAGATGTACCTTCGGAACGTGCACGGAATCGACAAAATGACCGAAAGCGGTATAAGCGATTATATCGACAGGTTAAGCGGCATAATCAAAACAAATCCGGGTTACGCCGATCTTCATAATGAAATAGGCATGGCTTACACTATCATGGGAAAACTGATAATAGATAAGGCCATCTCGCATTTCGAGGAAGCTCTGAAAATTAACCCTGGTTTTAAAAGCGCCGGCAAGAATCTCAAGCTTTCCCGTAACGATCTGAAGGGGTTCGAGGTTCTGTTGGGAGCGATATTGAAATGAAACACAAAGCCACCCGGTCGATTATTTCGTACTACGATAAAGAGTCATCATCGGCTACTGAATTCCGACGTATATACTCAGCGATCCTGTCCACTAACGGCGATAACAGGCCGCGGACGATGCTTGTGACGTCGGCCATGGTGGGTGAGGGAAAATCCATTACCAGTTCTCTTCTGTCAATCACCGTCGCTTCGTTGACAGGATCGAAAGTGGCGGTTATCGATCTCGACATGCGCAGACCCAAACTCCATGAATATTTCGCCATCTCCCCGGGCCCGGGAGTAGCCGAGGTTTTGCTTGGCAAAAATAATATTAAGAATGTCGCCAGGAGTTCCGGAATTCCGAACCTGACTATTATAACCTCGGGCAAACCGACAATCTCTCCAAGCGATATTTTCGATCGGGCCGACATACCGGGTTTTCTGCAGGAATTGAAATTCTATTTCGATACCGTCATTATCGATTCTCCGCCCATAATTCCCGTTTCCGATCCTATGTTAATCGCCGATCAGGTCGACGGTGTGATAATGGTTGTTAAAAGCGGGTCGACTCAACGGGAAGTCGTCTCAAGAGCCATAAATCTTCTCAATAACTCCGCCGTAAACCTTATGGGAATAATCTTAAACGACCAGGAATCGGTACTCCCGTATTATTATAAAGATCGTTATTACGGCTATCATTACAGCAATCCCCCGAAAAAGTAATATCATCGTCTGCAGCGTTTTTGCAAATCATTGCATAATAGATCATTGTATCCCATAATAACTTAACAGGATTGTTAATATAATAGCGTCCCCCATTGTGAATTTTTATTTGAACGATTTCCTAACCTGTTGACTGGCAACAACTAAAAGGGGCGGGGCTTTAGTATGACGAGGCCTTGTTTTTTCGCTTAAATCTCCATTTTGTGGCAACGAATTTGCGAAGATTCAAAAGTAATTAATGAGGCTGTTTTGTACTTGATGTTGGATAATAAATGAGATACTTAAGTCCGGTTACCAATCCGCTGGCGCATTATTGGGAAGAAGACCTTACCGGTATCTGGGGAGTTTGGTTCAGGTTCCGGGGTAATAGCGGTCGGGCGTTTAGCTTGTTTTTCGGCGAAATATTGCTGGCTAACGTGTATCTTGCTCTGGAAACCATAGTTAACCTCCCGCTGATCTCAGTCATATCCCTGAAATTCGGCAGACTATTTTCAAAAATCAACTTCGATTTATCCGCGAAGCGGTTGATTGATATCATTGGAGCTTCTATAGGGCTTTTGGTGAGCACACCGTTATGGATTGTCATCCCCATTCTCATAAAGCTCGACAGCAAAGGGCCTGTTCTTTATTCACAGGTTAGAGTTGGTTTGGATCGCCGGCGAAGAGACAGACGTCTCCTGTCGGTAGGTTGCGGGGAAAGAAGAGAGCCTGACGAAAGACGACAGGACCGCTCATACGGCAGACCTTTCGCGATTTTCAAATTCAGAACCATGCGGCAGGACGCTGAAAAGCTCTGCGGGCCCGTCTGGGCCAAACAGAACGATCCCAGGATCACAAAACTGGGATTGCTCCTTCGCAAGATCCGTATCGACGAGATACCGCAGTTGATAAATGTCCTGCTGGGAGATATGAGCCTTGTCGGTCCCCGTCCGGAGCGTCTCTTTTTCGTGGAGAAACTCGATGGCATTATCAAGGATTACAAAGGCCGCTTCGCTGTCAAGCCGGGGATAACCGGGCTGGCCCAGGTGGAGCATAAATACGACGAGAGTCTCGAGGATGTTAACGGCAAAATCAAACATGATCTTAAGTACATAAATAGTTGGAGCGTAATACAGGATATCAGGATAATGCTCAAAACCGTTATCGTGGTTCTGACAGCCCGCGGTATGTAGGCGCACATAAAGCTCGAGATTAGGGAGGCGACTCCCTTTTTTTATATCCATAAACTACTTGCGTGATAAGCCGATAAAAATTATGTTGTAGCGTCAAAACAGGTTAGAGTGAAAAGGGGCCTGGTTTGTCGGATCGATTGAAATAAAGAGGGGAAAACCAAGGAGGGAAGAATTTTTCTTCCGATAATTAACTATCGTAGGTGACATAAAAGATCTTGATGGCCGTTATATAGCGAACGTGTATCCGCCATTAACGCGTTTCAAGCGGCCGAAGATTAAAGCAGGAGTACCGTTATGCGGTTTGCAAAATACTTGTTAGTTACGGCTTTCTTCATATCGTCGACGACAATCGCGTCTGCGCAGGAGGCCGGAGAGATCGTCATCACCTCTAAACCGTCGGGCGCGACGGTTTATTTGAGCGGCGAATACGACCTTGTGGCCAATACGCCCGCTCGTTTGCCCATGGATATCGCCGGGCGCTATAAAGCGAAAGTTACCAGGCCCGGCTACGAAACATGGAAGGGCGAATTGACTTTCGTCCCCGGAAGCGCCAACGAAGTCGATATAAGACTGAAGATGAAGACAAGATTTAAGGCGGCGTTCCGCTCCGTTTTTCTACCGGGATGGGGCCAACTCTACGCCGATGAATCCGTCAAGGGAATGCTGTTTACTTCGGCGGCCATATTTTCCGCCGGCGTTATTATCTATACTGATCGCGCCTACGGAAACAAAAGCCGCGATTACAACGTCGCTCTCGCCGAATATAACACCGCGTCATCAATAGAGGAAAAAAACAGGCTAAAGATCGTATTGACCCAAAAACAGAGAGAAGCATACGATGCCGAAACGGATCGGAATATGGCTATCGCCATCGGAATAGCGGGCTGGGCTTTTAATGTTGTTGACGCTCTCATATTTTTCCCCGACACCGATGTTTTCTATCCAACCGTGACCTCTCTCGGCGATGGGGCGTCCATCAGCATTACGGCAAGGTTTTAGGGGAGGGCCGAATGAAATCGAAATCGATTCTATTATTCCTGCCGCTGACGATGATTCTGTTTGGTTCGGGATGCTCCCGTGATATCCCCAATCCATCCGAGCCTATTGTTATCGATGATCAGGTTCCCCCGACGCCTTTTGGCCTTACCGCCGCGGTGGGAGACGGTTTTGTCGAGTTATCGTGGACGGTTGCCGATACGAGCGCGTTTACTTTTCGAATTTATATAGCTGCCCATGACAGCTTAAGTACGGTTTATTCCCGTATCGGCGAATCGACAGTCAATTCATACACAGCCTCAAACCTTCAAAACGGCGATGCTCTCTTTTTTAAAATCTCATCTGTTAACGCCGTTGGTTTCGAAGGATACAAGAGCGACTCGATCATGGTCGTTCCCAACAGCTTCAGTTTCTATATCGACGGCGGCAATACTGTAACCGCTAGCAGGGATGTCGTATTGAACATTTTCGCCCCGGAGGAAACCAGGCTTATGCGATTCTCCGAGGATTCCACATTCGCCGGTTCCCAATGGGAGAATTATAGTTCGACCAGGGGCTTCCGGTTGTCATCGAGTGACGGTTCCAAGACCATTTACTGCCGTTTCCGGGATGCCCAGGATAAGACCACAACGGGAAATATAAGCGATTCGATTGTTCTGGATACCAGGGCGGCCATCGACTCTCTCACATTTTCACCGACAGGCTCGCCGCTTGTCCCCGGTGATATCGTGCATTTCTCTCTTTACGCCGGAGAACCGGAAGGGGATGGCGTCATAATGATCGGCGAGAATATTGTAATTATCCCCCTATACGATAACGGATCAGGGGGCGATCAGGCAGCCGATGACGGTATCTATGAAGCCGATTATAGCATAGCCGGCTATCTTGATTTTGAATCGCGTGATGTTTTCGCCGATTTTATCGATTATGCCGGAAACGAGGCGCCCCGATCAGTAGCCGATAACCGGATTACCGTCCGCAGGGCTCCCGATCCGGTATCTATATATAGCGTCACAATTCCCGACGGTTACTATGATCGCGTGCAACTTGCCTGGAATACCTCCGTCGCTTCGGATTTTGCCCAATACAGGGTCTATCGAGGAATATCCTCGGGCGTAGATTCCACAAGTTACCTGGCCCGGGTGCTGACATCCCGCTCGGCGACAACCGTGATAGATACCGGCCTTACTGAAAATACGATGTATTATTACAGGGTATATGTGGTTGATAACACCGGTTTATGGGGAGGATCCGATGAGGTCAGCGGAATGAGCGGGCAGGATCAGCCGCCGTCACCGGTAACTCTCTATTCCCCGTTTGCCACCCCGGATTACTACGACAGGCTGGAGCTAAGCTGGTCGTCGTCCGGCGAAAACGATCTTCTACGATACGAGCTTTATCGATCCGACGATCCTCTCGTCGATTCCCTCGACGCCATAGTCTTCTCTTCGCAATCGCAAACCTCCTATACCGATAGCGGTCTCGAGGCGGATTCACTCTATTATTACGCAGTATTGACTACCGATCTGACCGGTAATACCTCATGGTCTAATATCGTTTTCGGCAGGACCAATGTCGATACGCCCCCTGAACCGATTACGCTATTCCCAGTAGTAACGGAGCCTGACTACTACCAGGAGATCACCATAGATTGGAGCGAATTCTCGGAAAACGACTTTCATTCCTATCGGCTTTACCGATGGCGCGAGGATCTGACCAGATCCGATAGCGCCATAGTCGCCCTTATATCGGAATCCGGGGTCACATCTTTTATCGACAGCCCTCCATTTGACGTTGTCGCGGATACCGTCAATTATTGGTACATACTTCATCTTTACGACGAGGGCGGGAACACGGCTCCCAGCGATAGCGTCAGAGTGCATCTGATTGACAGCGCGCCCGGTATCGTTGCCGGTTCGGTGAGGCCGTCGGCAAACTCTCTGATCGTTTCCTGGACGATTTCCGATATCCCCGATTTCGGGAATTACGCGCTTCTCCGGGATACCGATTCCGATCCCATTGGCGCCGTCACCATGTATGTCTCTACCAACCAGGAAATAGGTTCCTTCGAGGATGAAAACGCGAACCAGGGAGTAACATATTTCTACTGGCTCGACATTTACGATCTTCGAAATAACAACTCGCGTTCGCCGCTGGGAAGCGGTTCATGGTAGGATGAAATATTCCGCCTTAGATAAGCTTAATTTTCTGGCCAATATTTACGGCCGCATGTTGGCCGCTATTTTCAAATTCAGAACCTGGTCGGGCTTTTTTATTCTGGCCCTGTTTCAGGCCGCGGGATTATTCATGCTGGCCAGGTATTATCTCCCCGGAATTTACCAGGTAGTTTACCCGATTTTATCCCTGTTCATTCCGGAGTTCATATTTCACTATCCCCAATATTACCTCGCTCTGCCGTCGATTTACTCCGGATTCGATAATTTCGTATTGGGGCCGACTGCCTGGGTGATCCTCTCCGCATTCGCCGTTTACAAGCTCGGCGGATACTATTCAGACAAGAAAATGCCTGCCGGAAATGGCTTTTCAATCGCCAGGCGCGCCTATTTCCCTCTTCTGGTTTTCTGGGCGCTGGAAACCGGTTTGGTTCTTCTGGCGATAATATTGCCCGCCAGTATCGCCGCCGATATGGTTGCCGGTTCACCCGATAGGAAAATCGCCTTGAACCTGGGATTGCAATTCATGGCATACGGGATTTCCGCTTTTCTTTTATATACGATCCCCGGGGTTATCCTGGATTCGAAAAAACTCGGGTCAGCTGTCCGAGATAGTATCGCTTTATGTCGGCAGAATTTCTTTCTAACATATTTCATCATCCTGATTCCCGGATCGATAAAGATCTTAATCGATCTTGTACTTACCGAATTCTCAGCGCGGATCGTGAAGTTCCTCAATCCGGAACTGATACTCCTGATACTGGGGGCGCAGATATTGATCGGGATATTTATCAATCTGTTTATCTACGGTTCCGCCGTTTTCGTTTATAAAGAAATGTCCTGAGCGATTCCCGGCCGCCGCCCGGCGATATTCCCTTGAAATTATACTTATCCGTCCGATACAATAAGTAATATGAGAAAATTTGTCCCGTCCTTTCTGATTTTCGCGGGTTTTTACGCCTATTACGCCATCCAGGCATGCCCGTCATTCTATTTCTGGGATTCGGCTGAACTTACGGCGGCCGTGCTTTCCAACGGCGTTCCCCATCCGCCCGGTTTCCCATTATTGCTTTTATTGGCGAAATTCTGGCTTAAATTCACCCCCGTCGACGATCCGGCGGCATTGGGGCTTTTCTCCGCCATATTCGGCGCGGCCGGCTTATCGGTATGGTATTTGGTTATTGTCCGGGCGCTGAACTCGATTTTTCCTCGAACGAAATTGCCTGCCGTCGGGATCATCTCCCTGATAAGCGTTATAGTGATGGGCTTATCCCTGACATATTCTATTCAGGCAACCCGCTTCGAGGTCTATTCTCTCAATTTCTTCTTCTTCGCCGTTATTTTTTACCTCGCTCTGAGAATTTCCGAATCAAAACATAAATCGATTTTAATAATATCGATGGCAATCGCCGTAGGGCTAGCCCTTGGCGCCCATATATTGACAATAGCCCTTATTTTACCCGGCCTGCTGTTACTTGTAGTACCGCGCCATAAAAGCGAATCGTTCGCTTTTGGAGGAGCCGTGGTTATTGCCGGATCAATCACAGCGGCGCTATACCTGTCTATATATTTTATGGCTCAAAAACAGCCTTTGCTAAACTGGGGTGATCCCTCGACCTGGGATCGATTTTTCAGTTATATTTTCGTCCGGGAATTCGATATTTCCGCCTCAGCCTTCGGCATATCGCGTTTATCGGATAATTTCACCTTCGTGGGAGGGCTGCTGTTTGCTCAGTTCGGGGCCATAGGGATTCTGGTCGGATTGATGGGGCTTGTTTATATGTTTTTAAGAAAATTCAAAATGGCCGCGGCCATCTCATTGATCCTTGTATTTAATATATTCTCGTCGGTTTTTGCCGGGGATTACTTTTATGAAAATTACGATTTACATGGGTATCACACTATCACTTTGGGTTTGTTCGCCCTGCTGATTACGGTTTCCCTGTATCTTTTTTATAACCTTATCGGCAAGAGGGTTAAGGACAAAGTCGTCAGACCCGATTCCTCCGCTCTATTTGTGACAATCCTGGTCGCTTTGCTGCTGTTTATGGTTCCGGTAAAAAATAATATCGGTTCGGCTGACCTATCCGATGTCGATGGCCGCGAATACGCCTCGCTGTTTCTGAAGGATATCCCTTCCGATGCCGTGATTCTGACATCATATTATAACACATATTTCTGCCTGCTCGCCCATGAGGCCGCTTACGGCTCCGATACCGATCGGATAATTCAATCTATATACAACTGGGATCATCGCTGGGGCCGGGAGCAGGCGGCAAAGATGATAAGGGCGGAGATCTCACTCGAGCTGGATCGCAAATCTTTTTACAGGAATTATCTCAATAATATAAAAGATAAGCGGCCCATATTTATCGAATACGACGAATCGAGCGGACCTATAGCCAATTACCTTATACCGACCGGGCTTGTATATAATTTCAACCCGGGCGATTCACTTTCCATCAACGCCGCCGAAATTGCCGATGAGATCGAATCGATCTTGGCGCAGGCCTCAAAATCGAATCAAATAGAGTGGTTAAAAACCTGGGTGTTCTGGTTTAGCAACAGGGGTCTATTCTTCGCCCGCATCGGGGATACCAGATCGGCTCAGGCCTATTTCGAGGCGATGAACAGCCTGGCCGCCGAAGCCGATATCAAGTAAAACCCTAAAAAAGATTCATATTAAATCGCCGCGGATATCTCTTTTTGAAACAAATTTAAGCCCTATCCACATGAGGAATTTTTCGCAATTCGCAAAGCGCGATACGATTTCCAGCCAAAATCTCGATATTCCACCTCGCCGAAAGGCCATCGAAATCCTCATGTCAAATTCCTATCTCATTGTTAAACAATAGGATAGGATGCCAAATCCTCGCGGGCATCGAGTTTTTCGGCTCAACGGCATGCCCTTTGCCTTAACCTACGACGGTTCTTTTAAAAGCAAAATAGAATTAACAGGATTAAAATCTAATTCTCAGGTCTTAATGACCGTTAAAGTCAGAAAAGCAAAGTTCGATAAAAGAAAATAGAAAACAATAACCCAATAAACAGAGAGGTGTGCAAATGTTGAGAAAATTCCATCGCAACAGCAAAGGTTTTACGTTGATCGAGTTGATGATCGTTGTGGTCATCATCGGTATCCTGGCCGCCCTGGCCATTCCGCGTTTCATGCGCTCCACGACTAAATCCAAGCAGTCTGAGGCCAAACAGCTTCTCAAACAGGTTTATACCATGCAGAGAGCTTATCGCCAGGAATTTAACGCTTACTGCTTGAACGGTGTCGCGGCTAGCTCCGCCGCTCCCACCGGCTTTGCGCAGATCGGTGTCGATGTTATGGCTACGGCTCGTTATACATATACAATGGCCGCCGCCGCCGACGCGTTTACTTGTACCGCATCAGGCAACCTGGATGATGATGCTGCGTTAGACGAGTGGACGATTAACGAGACCGGCGCTTTGATTTGTACTTCAGACGATTCTGTCCTTTAAGTGGACGGGATATTTCGGGGGACGGTTTTCCGTCCCCCATTTTTTTTGCCAACCTAACCGGGGAGAGATAATGAATGGGCAAAGAAAAAACAATCCTAACGGTTTCACGTTGATAGAGTTGATGATCGTCGTGGTCATCATCGGTATCCTCGCCGCTCTGGCTATTCCCCGATTCATGCGATCGGCCACCAAATCCAAACAGTCTGAGGCTAAACAGCTCTTGAAGCAGGTTTACACCATGCAAAGGGCTTATCATCAAGAGTTTAGCTCTTACTGCCTGAACGGTGTTACCGCCAGCGCCGCCACTCCCGACGCTTTCGCGCAGATCAGTGTTGACATTATGGTCTCGGCCCGTTATGCCTACGCGATGACCGCTGCCGCCAGTACTTTCCAGTGTGTGGCCACGGGTAACCTCGACGATGACGTTGCCGTGGATACATGGACTATCGATAACAGCGGAACGCTGGTTAATACTGTCGATGACTCCGTAAGTTAATTCGAAAAGATGCGTGTAAACGTTAACAAACGCGGTTTACAGTTTAAGCTAAATGGTATATAATCACGTCATGAACGATCCCTTATTTCTGACAATCGTTTTCCTCTTCGGAATCATGTTCGGGAGCTTTTTAAACGTCGTCATTTACCGTCTGCCCCTGGAAAAATCCATCGTGAAACCGCCGTCAAGCTGCCCCCGATGCGGAAGCCGGATAAAAGTCTACGATAATATTCCAATTTTATCTTACTTGCTTCTCGGCGGCAAATGCCGCGCTTGTAAGGCTAAAATACCTATCCGCTATCCGGCGGTCGAATTTCTGGCCGGCGCCCTTTCCGTATTTGCCATTTATCATTTCGGTTTGAATTTAAAAGGAATCGAGACCCTTATCTTATCCCTGGCTTTTATCGCGATATTTTTCATCGATCTCGATCATACCATCATTCCCGATTTGATCACTCTGCCGGGGATCGTAATCGGATTTGCTGTCAGTTTCGCGCCGGGCGCTTTTGTCCATTGGGATCAGTCGCTGATCGGGCTTCTGGTGGGCGGAGGATCGTTTTACCTGGTGGGAATGATCGGCCGGTTTGCCTTTAAAAAGGAGGCTCTCGGATTGGGCGATGTTAAATTCGCCGCCATGCTCGGGGCTTTCGTGGGCTGGCAAAATCTCCTGCTCACCCTGGTGCTGGCCTCGTTCTTCGGCTCGGTTATCGGAATTATCGTAATGCTTATGCAGGGCAAGGGTCGAAAATCATATATACCGTTCGGCCCCTTCCTGGTGTTCGGCGCCTGGATCTCCATATATTTCGGCGATTCTATCTTCCGCGCTTACCTCGATTTCGTCGGTTTATAACTCCTTGAAATATCCATATTCCCTGCCGATAAAACCCTTAGATGGCCAGGAAATATGATAAATACGAAATGGAGATCATTGTCTCATTAGGAGCTTTGATCCTCTTTCTAATTTCTATTAATTTCATCTCCGGTTATTCTTTTGAAAAAGCGGTCAGGGGACAGTCCGCCCAGTTTGAGAATTCGGCGAATATCGCCGCCAACTATATGAAAACAGAGCTGGAAAACGACCTGGCCAAATGGATTCGTTCCGATATCCTGCTCATCGAGAGACTGCGCGATTTCTCTATACTTACCGGAATCGACGGTATAACAGTTACTGATACGGCCGGCAGGATGATAGCGTCGCTAAAACCGCGCGAATCAAACGATGGATCAAATCGGAAGGTATTAACCATAAAGAGATCCTTAAAACAGCGAAACGGACATACATCCGCCTATCTTATAATCAGCGCCGTGAATGAAAGCGGCGAGACCTATAAAAACCTTTCGAAATGGGACGCGGCCTTCAGGGTGGTCGGCGTTATCGCCGCTCTTGGTATCGGTTTTTTCTTCATTCGAGCCGTGTTAAGCCCGTACAGAAAAATCAAACACGATGCTCTTGCTTATAATCTCGATTTTATCGATATGGAATCCGGAAAAGGGATTGAATATATAGTGGATACCTTTAAGGACGTTTTAGCCGAACTCGAGGAAAAAAAGGCCCGGCTGGAGATAATGTACAACAATTCCGAAAAACGCGCCGATTCGCTGGCCCGCTACAATGATTATATCCTCGGCTCCATATCATCGGGGGTGGTTATTTGCGATTCCACCGGAGCCGTTACGAGATTCAACCGCTCCGCCGAGAATATCCTGAAATTTTTCGAAAAAGATTGTCGGGGAAAACAATACACCGATATTTTCGGCCAAAATCATCGTCTTACCGCCTTACTCGACGATGCCCTGCGGCGTAAAATTACCCATTCCCGGCTCGAATTCGAAATAGAACGCCCCGACGGCGAGAAACTTTGGTTGGGATGCTCGTCGTCGATGATAAACGATGAAAGAGAAGAGGGGATGGGCGCGGTTCTCTTGATGATCGATCTTACCGAGATTCGAAGGCTGCAGGAATTATCGTCCTATTCCGAAAAAATGGCTTCCCTGGGAGAGCTGTCCGCCGGGCTCGCTCACGAGATAAGGAATTCTTTCGCGGCGGTTGTCGGTTTCGCTAAACTTGTCAGGAAAAGAGGGGAATCGTCGAAAAAAGATCTCGAGTCGATCGAAGCGATCTTAAGCGAGGCGAACTCCGCCGAATCGCTTCTTTCGCGATTCCTGAATTTCGCCCGCCCCTTGAACTATCTCCCTGAAAATATCGACCTTGCGTCCCTCATTGATTCAGCCCTCCGTAATCTCACACATCCCGACATCGGAAAGATCAGGCTGACTAAACGAATGGCTGATAATATCCCCGAACTCCGGGCCGATCCAGTCCTGTTAAAACAGGTCTTAAGCAACCTGCTTTTAAACGCCTGTGACGCTATGCCCGACGGCGGCGATATCATTATCGAAACCGAATTGAAAAATCACAAAAACTCGAGAGCGGAAGTCCTGTTATCGATTTCCGATACCGGCATCGGAATTTCCCCGGACAACTTAGAACGGATTTTCGAACCGTTCCACACCGATAAACCGAACGGCACCGGCCTCGGCCTGGCGTTGGTTAAAAAGATCGTCGTATTGCATGAGGGAAGCATCAATGTCAAGAGTAAACCGGGCAAGGGGACACGGTTTACAATTTATTTACCTTTACGATTTCCTCATCAAGTTGAGCCTTGCGATGAACAAAGGATAGCACAAGCTAGATAAGATAACGATATAAAAGTGGCCCGAACCGGAAAAATGAACAATTTTAAATAATAGCAAAAGAACTATCATAGTGAGTCACAACAGCTTAGGTGCTATCTGAACTAGACGGGAATATCGTATTTTTATTTGATCTTTGCCATAATACTCCTATATTTAATAAAAACTAGGGTGGGCTATACCCAATAGAATATTGGAGAACTTTACAGGCTAAGAATGAAAGCAAATACCAAAAAAGCTACTCCGGAAAATAACAAACTTCGCCAAGAGGATCGCGCAATTCACGATTGGTTTCGATTTGTTCTGTCTTATCCGCCACACTTGGTTCGAGATTATATCCAAAAGTTTAACATCAGTTCGGATATGGTTGTACTAGATCCATTTTGTGGAACGGGGACGACTCTTGTAGAATGCAAGAAACTCGGTATAACAAGTGTGGGAATTGAAGCTAACCCTTCAGCCTATTTCGCATCCCGAATGAAAGTAAATTGGGATATTGATCCGGATGGATTAATTCGGCATGCCGAGAATATTGCGAAAACAGCTTCAAAACGACTTCAATCTCAAGGAATTAATGATGAAAATGATTTGCCGTTATTTAATAGGGATTCAGGGGTTGGCATAAATCTTCGAACACTTTCTTTAGAACGCATGAAACTTTTGTTGAGGGACTCGATAAGTCCATTGCCATTACATAAAACGATTGTGTTGTTAGAGGTTATCCGCGAACAAAAAGATAAACTTTTTTACGATCATGAAAAGTTAGCGCTATCAAAAGCACTAGTATTTGATATTAGCAATTTGCATTTTGGACCCGAAGTTGGAGTTCGTAAGAATAAAAAGCCCAATGCGCCAGTAGTTGCAACTTGGCTAAAATGTGTTCAGGATATCGCTAAAGATCTAAGAGAATTGAACGGTAATATCCAGACCAGAGCATCTGTCCATATGGCCGATTCAAGAAGTATAGCGCAGGTCTTAGAAGCAGATTCAATAGATGCTGTAATTACTTCACCCCCTTATCCCAATGAAAAGGACTATACTCGCACGACTCGTCTGGAATCTGTGATTTTAGGTTTCATAGACGATATGAACGATTTACGGTCGCTAAAGAAGGAATTGGTGAGGTCTAATACGCGAAGCGTTTATAAAGCTGACAAAGATGATCTCTTAGTCGAAGAGCACCAGGAAATTCAGCGCATTGCCGACACTATTGAGAAACGAAGAATTGAAATGGGTAAAACCTCTGGTTTTGAGAGACTTTATAGTAGGTTAACAAAACTATACTTTGGAGGAATGAAAAGACATCTCTCCGAACTTCGCACCGTTCTACGTAAAGATGCGCGTTTAGCTTATGTAGTTGGAGACCAAGCCTCCTATTTAAGAGTAATGATCAGAACTGGCCAATTGCTGGCCGATATAGCCCAAGACCTTGGGTATGAAGTTATCGGTATCGATTTATTCAGAACACGCCTATCGACAGCGACAAAAGAACAACTTAGAGAAGAAACCGTAATGCTTCGATGGCCCGGCAAAAAAACTGGAAAACGAGTGCGAAAATGAAGAAAAAGAATCGCTATTCCTTAATTATAGAGAAAATCTTTTTATCGAAATATAGAAGTGGCTTGAAGGAAATAGATTTCGAGCGCGAAGAAATGGAAAAATTTGCAAAAGAACTTGAAATAGACTCGCCAAAGAACCTGGGTGATTTGGTATACAGTTTTAGATATCGAGCATTCCTTCCGGATAGCGTTCAAAAAAAGGCCGGAAAAGGAAAAGTATGGATTATTAGACCAGCGGGTAGAAGTAAGTACCGTTTTGCTCTAATCCCCGATAATCCTCTAATACCGAATGAGAATCTAACGGAAACTAAAATACCTGATTCAACTCCGGGTATTGTAGCCAAATATGCATTTAACGATGAACAGGCTTTACTCGCAATAATCAGATATAACCGTTTGGTGGACGTATTTTCCGGGGTAACTTGCTATTCGCTTCAGAACCATTTACGAACCACAGTACCGGAAATGGGTCAAGTAGAAACAGATGAGATATATGTTGGAGTAGATAAAAAAGGTATCCAATATGTATTTCCGATACAAGCCAAAGGAGGTGCTGATAGGTTAAGCATAGTACAAATTGAACAAGATTTTGCCATATGCGCCGATAAATTTCCGATTCTAGAATGTCGCCCGATTGGGGCTCAGTTCATGAAAGATGGAATTATCGCATTATTTGAATTCGAGGAAAGTAACAAGGGTGTACGAATATCCAGCGAGAAACATTATAAACTCGTTCCACCCGATGAAGTAACTATCAAAGATTTAAAAACATATCGAAAACGATTGAAAAACTGACTTTTTACTATTTATATTATATCGTTTCACCTATTTTTAAGGATAGTCATTTTATTCGTTTGGGCTACGAGTCTTTGCGCCTTTCCCCCGCATCATCCGATTAAACTCATCCGACTTCCCTTTCGGAATGCTCAACGATTCCCAATCTTCAGACCAATGTCTCGCCAGATAGACTATCTGTCCCACATGATAGGCGTAATGTGTCAGTTGACGGTTAATCGCTTCTATTACCGTATGCGATTCGTTCCGAATTAAGACCGTATGATTCAAATTTTCAGGTTTAAGAGGATTCATGGCGTCGAATAGAGTTTTCCAGCCATTTCCCCAGGCATTCATCAGATTTTCTCTGGTGTCGCCGTCGACTAAGATAAACTCGTATTCACGGTTTCTATCCGGCTTCTCGCCGTCGGATGTTAAAAAATCGGTCCACCGGGATCTCATATTACCGGCCATATGTTTCACGATTATCGCGATACTGTTCGATCGTTCGTCGGGCAGCCGAAAAAAATCATCATCGCCGACCTGCGACATCGCTTTTTCGGCGAGCGTTTTGTAATTACCAAATAGTTTTATAGAATCGGCAAGGTAGTTGGATAATGGCATAGGCTTCTTTTACCTAATTCTTCCCGCTCACCGTCATCTCGGCTACCCTGAACGTGGGGCAGGAGACCGGGCCGAGGAATTTCAGATCGTTACCCACCATATCGATATTTTTTAGTATCTCCAGCATATTCGAGGCTACCGTGATCCCCTCCACCGGGTATGTCAGTTTGCCGTTTTTGATCCATATACCCGACGCCCCCAGCGAAAAATCACCGGTAACCGGGTTTGTCCCGGAACCCATTAAACCAGTTAAATACAGTCCGTTTTCCACCGACCCGATTATCCGCTCGAAATCCGATTCCCCGTTGGGCATGCAGAAATTGTATGAGCCTATCGACGGAAGCGATGAATTGTCCCGCTGGGCGTTGCCTGTCGGTGACACGCCCGCCTTGCGCGCCGTGTAAACGTCATACATATACGATTTTAATTGTCCCCGTGATACGATCTCGCGCTTTTCGGTTCTTAACCCCTCGCCGTCAAAGGGTGATGACGCCACTCCTCGCCTAAGAGTTCCATCGTCAACCAGGGTTACCAGGGGAGAGGCGATATCCTCGTTTAATTTGCCTGTAAGATAGGTCGCTTTCTTAAATACGGCGTCTCCGTCGATTGCCGAAAGCAGGCTTCCGAGCACCGACGTTCCCGTGATCCGATCGAAAACCACAGGTACCCTGGCTGTACCCGGAATCTTAGCGCCGAGCATCCTGACCGTTCTCTCCGCGGCGATTCGTCCGACATCCTCGGGGGAATCCAAATCGGCTAAATGACGTTTATACGAATACCACCATCCGCTCTGAAGCTTGCCGTCCTCGGCCGCCACCGGTTTGCATACCAGGTAGCAATATGACGATTTATAACTATAAGATTGCCCCAGCGAATTGATTATGACAGTCGTGGTCTCGCCGTCATAAAAACCGGCTCCCTCCGAATTGGTAACCCTCTTGTCGTAATCAAACATCGCCCGCTCCATCGCCAGGCAGGCTTCGATTTTCCATTCGGTGGATATTTTTCTGATCTTCGGGTCGAATAAATCCAGGTCGTCAGGGTTGAAATCGCCATCTTGTTCCGGCAGACCGTTGAACTGGTCCGACGTTGTCTCTTTCGAGAGAACCACCGCCCGCCTCGCCGCCTCTTTCATTCCCGTCGACGAGAAATCGGAGCTGAAACAAAATCCCAGTTGTTTATTTTTAAAAGCGCGGATGCCGTAACCCTCGGATATCGCCTCCTTGATATTTTCCACCTTTTTCATTCGGGTGGTTATTTCCGATTCGCGGCCGCCCTGCAAAAAAACGTCCGCTTCATCGGCTCCGTTGGCAAGCGCCTCCCCGACTATTTCCTGTCCGAACCTTATCAAATCCATAGAATACTAAGCTCCTTTTCCCGTCATTGACTTGCCCCCGATTTCAGTGCCGCCGACGACGATCTCCGAGACTTTGCAGGTGGGTATCCCCACTCCCACCGGCACCGATTGACCGTCTTTTCCGCAGGTCCCCACGCCGCTATCGAATTCGAGATCGTTACCAACCATCACCACTTTTCTCAAAACCTCCGGCCCGGAACCGATCAGATTAGCGCCCTTAACCGGATATGTCAGCTTGCCATCCTCTATAGCGTAACCTTCGGTAACCTGGAAAACGAATTGCCCGTTGGAGATATCGACTTCTCCTCCGCCGAACGATTTGGCGTATAACCCCTTTTTCACCGATTTTATTATATCGCCGGGATCGCTTTCTCCGGGAAGCATGAATGTATTGGTCATCCTGGGCATGGGATAATGCCTATACGATTCTCTCCGCCCCGATCCGGTGGCTTTCATTCCCATCAATTTCGAGTTGAGCCAGTCTGTCATGTATCCAATGAGAATACCGTTTTCGATCAAAACTTTTCGCCGCGATTTTGTTCCTTCGTCGTCGATATTGATGCTCCCTCTCAGCCCGGGAATCGTGCCGTCATCCACTAAGGTACATAGTTCCGACGCCGTTTTTTCGCCTATTTTCCCGGAGTACAACGATGTCCCCTTACGATTGAAATCAGCTTCCAGCCCGTGCCCGATAGCTTCGTGAAGCAGGATGCCGGCCCATCCATTGCCCAGAACAACCGTCTGGGGACCGGCCGGAGCTTCCCTGGCCGAAAGGAGAATTAGAGCCTGCCTGACCGCCTCTTCGGCGTAATGCTCCGGGCTGTTCTTCGAAAAATGTTCGAACCCCACCCGGCCGCCTCCGCCGTAACGTCCCGCCTGTCGGTTTTGTCCCTCCGCGGCGTACGCGGTGACGTTAAACCTGGTCATGGTTCTTTGATCTCCCGCCAAAACGCCGTCGGAATTGGCAACCATCACGATCTTTATTCCATCCCAGAGCGAGGCCTGTACCTGGAAAATCCTCTTGTCTTTATTATAAGCGGCTTTTTGGGCGCGCCAGAGAAGTTTCGCTTTTTCGGCCATTTCGACCTCGTCAGGCATTATCTCTATAGGGGAGAGATCCATCGCGACCTCCGGTGTAATATCGACCCCGCCTGTTACATTTCCGGGATTGGAGGCGATAAACGACGCCGTTCTGGCCGCTTTAATCAGATCGTCCGTATCGAACCTCTCCGAATACGCGTAGCCGGTTTTTTCACCGTCGATTACCCGTATTCCCACGCCCATGGAGATTCCCGCCTGGGCTTGACGTATCTTGTTTTCCTCTAAGGAAATACCGTTGATCACCGAGAATTCCGCGTAAATTTCAGCGAATTGCCCTCCTCGCTCCAAGGCCGTTGAAAGCAGTTTATCGATATTTGAAGAGGTGAATAGATTGTCAAATGAGTCAATCCCCGATTTCATAGTCTCGGTTATTTTGGTATTCGCGAATACCCGTTTTATCATCGAATTCCTCATTCCATTTTATCGCTGTGGATTCTGTAATCTATAAAACGAACATCCTCGCAGAATCCAATGTTCCCATGATGTTAATATGAATTCTAACGCCTTTATTCAAGAAAAATGGGTCTCGAACGGATTTAAAAAGATCCCTTTTAAAGATCGACCGGATAAATCCGATAGAGAAAAAAGAAGGGATCAGCTATTTATGTCAATTAAAAATAAAATCTTCGCTCGGCTCGATTCTTTAGACAGCATTAATTCACCGCCGGCTGTGATAAGCGATATTTTAACACTATTGAATCAGGAAGAATCATCGGCAAGCAAGCTGGCGAAAATTATTCTCAAGGATCCGGGACTGACCGTAAAAATCCTCAAAGTCGCCAATTCCTCATTCTACGGCTATCGCGGACAGGTTAAGAATATTAACCAGGCCGTTATGATTCTCGGACAAACCATGGTAAAATACCTGGTTTTATCCATCTCAATTTACAATCATGTGATTACGAAAGATGAGGGCAAGAAAGAGGATTATATAAGGTTATGGCAGCATTATCTGGAAACCGCCTCCATGGCCAAGAATATCGCTTTAAATATTAATTATGGTCTTGAGGAAGAAGCTTATGTCGCGGGTTTGCTTCATGATTTCGGCAGAATGTATCTCCTTAAGTACTTCGGCGGGGAAATTTTTCAGGCAAACAGAATGGTCAAAGAAGGGAAGACTCTCCTGGAAGCCGAACGGATCATACTGGGGACCGACCATCAGGAAATAGGAAGGTTCGTTTGCAAACGATGGAATTTGCCGGATTCTCTGGCGGAAGCGCTCGGGAATCACCATCCGGATGATCCTGATAAGATTCAAGCTCTTCCACTCCTTTCGAAAATAATCGTCCTCGCGGATAATCTATCCTCTTCAGGCGGAGAACTACCGGAAAATTTAGAAGGCGCGACTCATCGAGTAGCCATTATAGGAGCCTGTACCGACGCTATGGGATTAGAACTGGGGAGTATTAAACAATTCTACACTATTGTTTCAAAGGAAGTATTGAGCAGCGCCGAAGGGATGGAGATCGATCTCGGCGACGCCGTAGAATATCTCTCCCGAATCAATACCGAAATATTCCAGCTTTATGTCGACCTGGCCAATATTTTCAGAGAAAGGCAGGAGCTATCCGGTCGATTGCTCACAGAGGAAAGACTCGAGGGTGCTCTCGAATCACTCCATATCGCCCTTGCCACTCTATCGCATTACATAAATAACGCTTCCATGAATATCAGCGGGCAATGCGAGGTTATGTTGATGCTCTACGATAAAGGCGATAGAGCGGAAGTTTTCGAAAAAATCCCCGAGATGTCAATGTCGATCAAATCGTCAATTAAAAAAATCTCCATGGTGCTCGAGGAACTTTCCAAGTTATCGAGTCTCGAGAATATCAACTACTTTAAAGATTCCCGCGCGATAGATATCGAAAGATCTTTAACAGAACGGCTCGAAGCGCGATAGTATCGAAATAAATATTTTTTCACCGGCAAACTATAGCCTCTAAAACCTCCGATTGACTATTCAATAACGTTTCCGGTTACCGGAACGCTAATCCGGTATTCCGGCATACCCTCCGCTTCTAACGCTATGGTTGTCGCGAACAGCCCCGGCTCCACAAAGGTTGTTATCTCAAGAGTCATCGTGGTCGATGCCCCCGCGGCAAGTTGGCTCTTGGCGAATGTCGCGGTCATGATATTGTCAGCCGGCTTATCAGCTATAAAGAGGTTTAGAGATGATCCGCTGCCGTTAGTAATCTCCAATGCGATTCGCGCTTTATGTCCGTTGCGGATATCGCCGAAATCGGCAACGAACGGTTCGACCGTTATGGCTTTATAAAGGCTGTCGATCTCGGCTTTAAACGATATCTTGTAATACGGATTTATCGGATCGTTACAATCGATATTCACGAATTTCCTGACTTTACCTCTTAATTTCGATGTGTCCAGCGTAACCGATATTTTCGCGGTATCTCCCGGAGCTACATGGTCGCTGCTCAATGGGGCCGCCGTACATCCGCAGGTCGGCTTTACTTTCGTTATTACCAGGGTGTCGGAACCGATATTTCTGAAGGCGAAATTGTGGTAAACGATATACCCCCGGGGGACAACACCGAAATCCCAGTACTTTTCCAAAAATTCTATTCTCGCTTTCGACGCCGTATCGACTATTACCGGGGTCGTATATTCATTTTTCTGCTGGGCTGATGCGCTGAAGGGATTAAATAAAATGGTTATTAACGCCAATAGTGTGAGAAAGACGCCTGTTAGTTTCATCGTTAGCTACTCCTTTTTCCCTTAAGTTATGCCGTTTTGGAATATTGTCAAGTCGATTCCAGAAAGCCCATCTTTTTCATCCATTTATCGTTATATACCTTGGAGAGATATCTGTTGCCGGAATCGGCCAGGATTATAACCGGGTATTTGATAGATTCGTGTTTCCCGACAACCATCCGGGCGGCCGCCAGTACGGCTCCCGATGATCCTCCGGCGAAAATACCCTCGGTTTCCGCCAATTCCCTGGCGGCATGAAAAGCCTCTTTGTCGCCGACAGAATGAAATTCGTCTATAACGTCGAAATCAAGAGCCTCTACCCGTTTGTCGCCGCCGATCCCCTCGATTTCGTAATGAGAAGCCTCCTTTAACTTTCCGGTATCAAAGAGCGTTTTGAATATGGAACCCACCGAATCGACCGCGATTATCTTAATGTTCGGGTTTCGCTCTCTGAGAAATTTCCCCGCTCCCGAAATCGTTCCCCCGGTCCCCGCTCCGGCGATAAGGCAGTCAATCGATCCGTTCGAATCACTCCAGATCTCAGGACCGGTGGTTTCGTAATGGCACTGTATGTTAGCCGGATTATTATACTGATCCAGATAAATCGAGCCCGGAATCGACCGGGCAAGCTCCTCGGCTACCCGGTAATTACTGCGGGGGTCATCCGGTTTTACCGTGTGCGGGGTGAGAAACAATTCCGCCCCGAACGCTTTCATCATATCGCGCTTTTCCCGAGAATTCTTATCGCTCATCACTATTACCGCTTTATAACCTCGGGCGGAGCAAATCCATGATACGGCGATCCCGGTGTTCCCCGATGTTACCTCGATTACCGTTCCTCCGGGTTTGAGACTGCCCTCCCGTTCGGCTGATTCGATCAGGTATTTGGCCAGACGGTCTTTTATCGATCCGCTGGGGTTGAATAATTCCGCCTTGGCGTAAATGGTTCTATCCGAATCCCCCGATACCTTATCCAGGGCGATAAGAGGGGTATTCCCTATAAGATCGATCATTGTCGCGTTCATAACTTCGGTTCGCCGGATCATGTAAACGATTATACTATCTATTTTCGAAAAGGTTTGATTTTTTTATGCTTTGTTTCCGCCGTAATTAAATTTATTAGGTTCGCGATTAAAAAAGGGAGCCGCTTTAGAGGCTCCCTTTAATTTTCAGATCAAATATCGCGATCTTTCGAAAAACGGATTATTTCAGCAGTACCATCTTTATGTTTTCGCTGTGATCCGCCGATTCCACTCTGGCGAAATATACGCCCGAAGGTACATCGTTGGCATTCCAGGTAACGCTGTATTCACCGGCGTCATGATGTCCCTTGGCCAGTGAAGCGACTTTCTGACCGAGAACATTGTAAACGCTCAGCTCGATTTCGCCCGGATTGGTTACGGCGAACTCGATTACCGTGGAAGCGTTGAACGGATTCGGATAATTCTGTTTGAGAGAGAAGCTTTCGGGAATCTGATTCTCCCCGTCATCGACTCCCAGTATCTGGTAATCGACAATAACCCTGATATGGAAATCGGTGGCAGCGGCGGCCCAGTTTCCGCCCACGTAATTGTTGGAGCGTCCGGTTACGGCCGGGGAATCACCCAGGATAACAGGCCACTCGGTTCTGTATGTATAACCGAGATGGAAATCGTCGTCAACACCGATACCCATGCCGCGGAAATCGACATAAGTCCAGGCTTGCGGATCCTCCAGGGTGGACATCGGCCAGACGGCCATCGGATCCATCATTGAGGCGCCGGGCATATTGCCGCCGCCATTGGCCCAGATTTCGACATCGACAGTATCGATAGGACTGTCTACGTCGGTGTACAGTCTGAGTAAGCCGGTTACCAGAACTGCCGATTCATCCGGGGTAAAACGGGTCGCGCACTTGTCTCCGGGTCCGTACTCATAGATAAACTCGGGGTCGCCGTCGTCATAAACTATCATGGTTCCGGAAACGTAATGTTGCATCGCGCCGGCGCCCTCGTTTCCTTCGGAGTCGGTCGCGGAGATGAAATAGTTGACATGGGCTCCCGCTTCAACCTGCGGAATCGTGAAATAGTAATCGTCTCCGTCGACACTATCGGGATTGGCGACTTCCGTATCGCTGCCGTCAACCGAGTAACTTAACCAGGCGGATTCTACGCCGGAAATGTCGGTAATGGTCGCCACCGTGTTAAAGTCTTCCGGTACAGCTGTCATATCATCAGGACCCTCATGCAGGATCAACGGAGGGCTGTTATCCACAGTCAAACCATAGACCGCGAAATCATCGATATACATACCGTCGACATTGTATCCAGCGTCGGATTCAAGGACGAATTTGAACCTGATGCTCTGGCCGACAAAGCCGCCGAGATCGGCGACGAAAGCATGCCAGGTGTAATCATCGTCGTCTTCGCCGTTGAACGTATAAAAATCAATCCAGCTATCACCGCCGTCAGTGGATACAGAGCAATAGACATAGTCAAAACCCTGTTCGAGTTCAAATTTGGTCATGAACTCGAGCCTGGCGCCGAAATAGCTGGTCAAATCGATATCGGAGGTCATTTCAACGGAATAGGTCATGGCGTCGCCGTAATTTCCGCCGGGAGAGTCAGTAAGAGAATAAGGATCGGAATAAGCATCCTCGTCGGTAATGGCCCAATCGCCGGCCCATGCACCCATGCCGCCTTCGAAATTCTCGAAATAGACCTCGGTCTCTTCCTCGCCGCCGCTGTAGGAGATTATCAAAGCCACATCTGCTTCGCCGTCATAGTTCCATGGCTCCTCGGGAATTGACGCTGTCCAGGCGTAGCCTGAAATGCCATTTTCCGGATCCAGATCGCCGACTTCCCAGAACCACGTATCGACATTGCCTTCGGTGTTATTATAGATCTCGACAAAGTAAGTGCCTGCCGGCAGAGCTACGCCGGTATTAATTGTGTACACATACTCGTCAACACCGAACAGATCGACACCGGTATCCTCTTTCTCGTCGGCCGGGATACATTCCACGCGATCGATTTCTTCGCCGGGTTCGCCGCCCAGATCCTCACGGAAAATCACCGTGAAACAATCGTCCATATTGATATTATAAGGATAATATCCTCCCCAGAAAGTCAAAGAAGTGATATTGACTTCGTCAACCAGAACGAAATTCTCGGCAATTACCTGGATGCCGGTTTCATCGCATTCATCGCAATCGAGATCCGAGTAAATACCGTCGCTCTGATTGGGCATCTGCTCCAGGCAGGTTGGTTCGGGGCAGGAGAAATCGGCGCAATCCTCGCCGATATAGAGAACGCCGCCCTGAGCATCGCATTCGTCCGGTCCGAAATTGCCCACGCATTCTATTTCAACGCAGCAGGCGCCGAAAGGAGGATCGGCTACAGTAATCACCAATTCGTAGTTGCCCTGGTAGGTCCCGTAACCGTCAACCACGATAAGAATCTCGTCATCGCCGCTTAAGCGAATATCGACAAGTTCGGAAACCCAAATCGGACAGGCGTCATCGTTACCACAGATGAAATCGTCCATGGTTGGCTCGGAAGGGCAGGTGAAATAATAAAGCTCCAGCCCCGTGTCGTAATTGCTGTTACTGCACAGAGAAAAAGTATAATCCGCTGTGAAAGGAACGGTGAACTTGTAAACGACGTCCGCGCCGCCGCCCGAATCATCCCAATAAGTTCCCTGCCAGCAATCCGGTTCGAACGGGTAAGGACCGTAGTCGTTGGAATATCCCGATGTTGTTCCGGATGTCGTGATGGGGAGATCTCCGGTTAGCTCAAAAAAGTCATCGCAGTTATCTCCGCCCTGCAAAATGACATTGGGATCGGGAATAACCTGCTCGTCACCCGTCACTTTCTTGAAATCATCGTGAATACTTAAAGCGTCAGCCGCGAAAGCGGGGCCGCTCATAAGCGCTAACGCCAGTACAAATGTGAAAAAATACTTCATAAAACTACCCCTTAAAATTAAATAGTTTTGTTAAATTAAAGTTGTCGCTCTGACTGCTCCTTTTCTTAAAAAGAAGATTATAAAACCATTCCGTTTTTAAGTAAATGATTGTCGTCATTCTAATTCCCAAAATAGAAACGAACACATACTTGTCAACTTATTTCGACCTCCCCAAAAAAAAGTAATCCTCAGTTTACATTTAGTCGCATAAAAAGTGCCAAATCGGTGAATTTGTATGAACTTATGAAATACCGATATCCGCGGGAAAGCCGACCCCTCGCAATGCTCCGTTTCTCGTTATTGTGCAATAAGTTGCGGAGATAAGCCGTTTTTTGTCTTTTCGAAACGGTTATTGGAATTATACGATTTTCGCCAAACCCGATATTTCTGAATGAAATCCATTGCGAATTTTTGATAAACAGGTCTTTTCTCTTGTTGCCGAAGCTCGCGGAGTTCTTAAGGGACTTCAAATCGGCCATAATCGAAAGGGACTTTCGGCTTCGCCAAAAAAGTAATTGAATTTCAGATCGTTCTATGATAGCTTAACTTTCTAAACTTGGGAGGAATATGAAAATCCTGGTCGTAGGAAGCGGAGGTAGAGAACACGCTTTAGTGTGGAAATTATCTCAATCGCCGACAGCTGAAAAAATATATGTCGCTCCGGGAAACGCCGGAATAGAGAACCTGGCCGAAACGGTTCCGATTTCAATGGATAATCTCAATTCGCTTGCGGATTTCGCGAAGAAAAAAAATATCGATCTTACCGTTGTGGGCCCCGAACTGCCTCTGACCCTGGGGATTGTCGACGTTTTCGAAGAGAGAGGACTACGTATTTTCGGTCCTAATAAGGAAGCCGCGGAGATCGAGGGCTCCAAATCTTTCGCCAAAGACTTCATGGAAAAATTCCATATCCCCACGGCAAGATTCAAAGTCTTTACAAGCCATCTCGAGGCTATCGATTTCGCCAAGTCGGCGAATTTCCCGTTGGTTATTAAGGCCGACGGTCTGGCCGCCGGGAAAGGGACTGCCGTTGTAAATAATCCCGACGAGGCCAGGGAGAAAATCGAGGAAATTATGGTGGAGAGGGTTTTCGGCGAGGCCGGGTCCAAACTGCTCATCGAGGAATTCCTCGTGGGAGAGGAAGTAACCGTGATGGCCTTTACCGACGGCGAACGGGTTATCCCCATGGTTTCCGCGCAGGATCACAAACGCATAGGGGAGGGCGATACCGGACTCAACACGGGCGGTATGGGAGCGTACGCTCCTACCAGCATCGTCAGCCAGAAAATGATCATCCGGATCACCGAGGAAATTCTCGAACCCACGATCAGGGGATTGGCCCAACAGGGCAGGAAATATACGGGGGTTTTATATACCGGAATAATAATCACGGACCGCGGCCCTAAAGTACTCGAATATAACTGCCGGTTCGGGGACCCTGAAACGCAGGTAGTACTGCCGCTTCTGGAAAGCGATCTGGCCCAGATTTTCCTGGATATCGCCGATGGTTATCTTAATATCGATGAAATTAAATGGAAAGACGAATACTGCGCTTGTATCGTACTCGCTTCCCGGGGTTACCCGGTTTCGGCCGAAAAAGGTATTCCCATAAACGGACTGCGGAAAAAACCATCGGGCGATTGCCACATTTTTCAAGCGGGCACCGCCAGGTCCAACGATCAAACCGTAACCAACGGAGGCCGTGTACTGGGTGTTTCAGCCCTCGGTAATACTCTGAAAAGCGCTCTCTCTTTAGCCTATGAGAATGTCGATAAAATAAATTTCGACGGCATGCAATTCCGTAAAGATATAGGTTGGCGGGCGGGAAAAGTTGACAGGTCATATTTTTAACGAGGCAGGTTATGGTATTAATTGTTTTGGGAAGTAAATCGGATATCGAAAAGGTCTCCGGATGCGCCGAGACGCTGGAGAAATTCGGAGTGCCGTTCAAGCAGGAAATAAGCTCGGCGCACAGGCAGCCTGAGAAAACCTTAAGGCTCGTTACAGAAGCGGAAGAAAGCGGCGTAAAGGTGATAATCGCCGCCGCCGGAATGGCCGCTCATCTGCCGGGAGTGATCGCCTCCCACACTACTCTTCCGGTGATAGGGATACCGGTTGCCGGTTCCGCGCTATCCGGGGCCGACGCTTTATACTCTATCGTTCAGATGCCGGCCGGGATACCTGTCGCCTGCGTGGCTATCGGCTCTCACGGGGCTAAAAACGCGGCATTGCTGGCTGTTGAGATTCTGGCGCTTTCCGACGATGAACTGAAGGGTAAGTTGAAAGCGCATCGCCGGGAGCTTGCTTCGGGGTAACGATTCGCCGATTCGATATTTTACTCGCCGCTCATGAGATCGAAATACAAAGCGCGGGGATTATTTGTCTTTTAGAAAAAAAATAGATACGCCGGAAACGTCGACAGCCATAGCTATCGTCGCCAATATAATCCTCCTGATCTTGAAATTAATCGGCGGTTTTTACGCGGGAAGCCGGGCGCTGATCGCCGATAGCATAAACTCCCTGCTCGACCTGGTGGCTAATTTCGCCGTCTGGTTCGGAATAAAAGTAGCCAGGAAACCGGCTGACGCCGATCATCAATATGGTCATGGCAACGCCGACGTTTTAGCCGCTTCATTCGTGGCTATCGTTATTCTGGCCACCGGAATATTCATAGCTTACGGTTCGATCGCGGTTATTATCGAAGGTGAACATCGGGTCCCGAAATATTTCGCGACCGCCGTAGCCCTCTTCACAATAATCTTAAAAACGATTTTATATTATTACACTAAGGCGGTGGGGATGCGTTTTAAAAGCGCGGCGGTGCTGGCCAACGCCCAGGATCATAAATCCGACGTTTACGCGTCATCGGGAGCGCTTTTCGGAATTGTGGCGTCGCAGGCCGGATATCCCCTCCTCGATCCCATCGGCGGCCTCTGGGTCTCGTTTTTCATTCTTCGCAACGCCGTGAACCTGATACGCGATAATGTACACACCCTGATGAGCGGCGCCCCCGATAAAGAAACGGTCAAAAGGGTCGAGGAAACCGTAAAAGAGATTAGTGAGGTCAAAGGCCTGATGACGACTCGCATGAGGACCCTGGGATCCAAACACTTTGTCGATCTGGAGATTTTTGTCGATAAGGATTTAAGCGTTTGGGAGGCGCATAATATAGCCCACAGGGTGCAGGATCTCCTAGTCGCCCGCTACGAGGATATCACCGAGGTCATGGTTCACGTTGAACCTTATTCGGAGAGTTGAGATGAAAACGATTTTTTACGAAGACGAAAGTTTCGCTAATTTCTACCCGATCTCCCTTTCACGGCCGGTATATACTCTCCTTGTGGGTACGTCGAAAATCTACAATAAATGGCTCCGAGCATTGGATATAACCGATTATTCCTTTTTTTCGCGGGAGTATCTCGCCGAGATTACCGTTCTGGATAACGATAGGAACGTTGGCGTAATTCCCGACGACGAATTGCTCCTTATCAACGGACGATACCTGCCGACCCGCGAAATCGTAAGCGAAATAAAAAATCTCAAAACGAATGAGGCTCTCGTCGGCGAAGATCGCGCTATCGCCTTTCGAATAGGCCGGGAGAGATCGCCCGAACTTACCGACGCTGTCGAGCTTCTGAAAAACGATCAATCCGAGGAAAAGTTATTATCCCTCGGCAAAGTGAAGCGGTTGGAATCGACCCCCCCGCGATACCTCTGGGATCTCATAGGCATAAACGGCGATATGATCGATCGGGAATTCGAGGCAGAGGCGGACGCGTCTTCTTTAAACAGCGATATTTCCCCAAAAGCCGAACTGATAAATCCGAAAAAAATTCGTCTCGGAGAAAATATCTCCATCGGCCCTACGGTCGTTATCGACGCTTCTCATGGAGCGGTTATAGTAGATCGCGACGTCATTATCGAACCGTTCACATACATTCAGGGCCCGGCTTATATCGGCCCCGGTTCGCGGTTGGTCGGCGGACGGATCCGCGCGGGATGTTCCATCGGCCCCGTTTGCCGGGTGGGGGGAGAAGTAGAAGAAACGATTATGCAGGGATACTGCAACAAATACCATGAGGGCTTTCTGGGGCATGCATACCTGGGCGAATGGGTAAATCTCGGCGCGTTGACAACCAATTCCGATCTGAAAAATAATTACGGCGATATCAAAGCGCGACCCAACGATAAGCTTATAGATACCCGGAACATGAAAGTGGGCTGTTTCATCGGCGATCATACCAAAACTGGGATCGGCACCATGTTGAATACCGGCATTTCCATTGGTTTTTCGTGCAATTTATATGGAGGAGGGTTATTCGCCGAAAAACGGATTAATTCATTCGGGTGGGGGACCCCGGGAGAAATTGTTCCTTACAAGCTGGAAAAGGCCGTCGAGACCGCCAGCGCCTCCATGCCAAGGCGGGGAATGGAGTTTTCTGAGATTCATCAACGACTTTTCGTCAATATCGAAAAAATAAACGGTAGCAGTTGAAACTTTATGTAAATCCTCTGAGTTTATTGTTGATTCTAAGTTTAAATATCGGTTATTCCTACCGGCCGATGAAAATCAAGTCTTTACAAAACGGGACGATAAAAGGGATAGGATGGCAGACAATGGCTCAGATGATGATTTTCACCAAAATATGTAAACGGAGGAGCGTTAGCGATGCCTGAATTACGTAAAGACCCCGTAATAGGCCGCTGGGTTATTATATCGACCGAAAGAGGGAAAAGACCGACAGATTTTCCACCGGAACCCAGAGGGCGAAAGTCGAAGCTCTGTCCTTTTTGCCCTACCAACGAGTCATCCACTCCGCCAGAGGTCTATTCAATAAGGCAGAACGGTTCCGGCCCGGATTCCCCGGGCTGGACATTGCGCGTAATCCCCAATAAATTCCCGGCCCTGCGGATCGAGGGCGACCTCAATCGCGAAGGGGAAGGGATATTCGATAAAATGAACGGTGTGGGCGCCCATGAGGTTATCGTGGAAACCCCCAGCCATGAACTGGATCTCGTTAATCTCGAGAATGGAGAGGTAAAGAACGTAATCATCGCCTACCGTGAACGGATTATCGATCTCAAGCGAGATCCGCGCTTCAAATATATTATGATTTTTAAAAACCAGGGCGAGGCCGCGGGAGCGTCTCTGGAACATTCCCATAGCCAGCTCATCGCCACCCCTATCGTACCGAAACGCGTGCTGGAAGAGATCGCCGGCGCCAAACAGTATTACGAGTATAAAGAGCGATGCATCTATTGCGATATAGTCAAACAAGAGATATCACAGGATATCAGGGTTATCACTCAAAGCGATAAATTCCTGGCCATCGCTCCTTTCGCCTCGAGGTTCCCTTTCGAAGCCTGGGTACTTCCCAAAGAGCATGATTCCTGCTTCGAGCATATAAATGATAACGATGCCGAATCGTTGAGCCGGATGTTGAAAGAAACGTTGAAACGGCTGTCGACAGCCTTGAGCGATCCGCCCTTTAATTACGTCATTCATTCGGCGCCCGTGGAAAACGGGTGTGAGAAAGAATATCACTGGCATATAGAAATAATGCCCAAGCTGACCAAAGTGGCCGGGTTCGAATGGGGCACGGGATTTTATATCAATCCCACTGCGCCCGAGGACGCGGCCGGGTTCTTAAAGGAAATTAAAATAGATTAACCTCATCTTCGATTTTTCCAGCACGCGCGAACTCTAACGGAGGAAAGATGAATTCCCTAAAAATATTATTGGCCGCGCCGGAAGCCGTTCCTTACGCTAAAACCGGCGGGTTGGCCGATGTCGCCGGGGCATTGCCCAAAGCCATAGCGTCCCGGGGGCACGCCGTAAAAATGATATTGCCCTTATATCATCATGTGGATCGTAAGAAATTCGGGCTTCGTAAAATCGCCTCGGATCTGATCGCCAGGATCGCCGGACGTGACGAGAAATTTAACGTCTACGCCGCCGATGCCAACGGTTTCGATGTATGGTTTGTCGAGCATAACGGCTTTTTCGAACGGCCCGAACTCTACCGCGACCCGTCAACAGGCAATGACTGGGCGGATAATGACGAGAGATTCGGCTTCTTCTCACGGGCGGTTTTAGAGGCTTGTAGAAATCTCGAATTCATTCCCGATCTCATCCACTGCAATGATTGGCAGACGGGCATGATACCGGCGCTGCTGAAAGTCGATAATCAATATTCCGATTTCCAGAACACGGCGACATTGTTCTCGATTCACAATATCGCCTACCACGGAAGTTTTCCGCGGGAAAGTTTCGGCAAATTCGAGCTCGACTGGTCGCATTTCGGACCCGGCGGTGGATTCGAATTCTGGAATAAAATCAGTTACATGAAGGCGGGCATTTGCCACACCGATCTGATCAACACGGTTTCCGAAACATACGCGAAGGAAATCCAGGATTCCCATGAGTATGGGTTCGGTTTCGAAGGAGTGCTCACGCATAGATCGAAAGATCTCTACGGGATACTAAACGGCATAGATTACGATGTCTGGAACCCGGCCACCGACGAATTAATTCCCGCCAAATTCACCCCGGAAAAGCCGGTCGGTAAAAAGAAATGCAAAACCGCGTTGAGAAAACAGGCTAAACTTCCTCTGGTTCGCAAGGATATACCGATAATCGGAATCATCTCCCGTCTGGCCGACCAGAAAGGATTCGATCTTATCGCCGAGGTCGCCGATGATCTCCTTAAGCTCGATCTGCAGGTGGTGATTCTCGGTACCGGCGATCAGAAATACCACGATCTGTTCGCGTCATTGCATAAAAAATATCCTAAAAAGATCGCGGTGTTTTTAGAATTCAATAACCAGATCGCTCATCTTATCGAGGCCGGTTCCGATATGTTTTTGATGCCGTCGCGTTACGAACCGTGCGGCTTAAACCAGATGTACAGCCTCAAATACGGAACCATACCGATCGTACGTCGTACCGGCGGGCTGGCCGATACTATCGAGAACGCCAACCCGGTGAAGGGAACCGGCAACGGTTTCGTTTTCAACAACTACGATTCCAAAGAGATGCTCAATACGATCAAGTTCGCCTTAGAGGTTTACCGCGATAAAAACGTCTGGGAGGTTATGATGCTTCGGGCTATGAGGCAGGATTTCTCCTGGGACGCTTCCGCTCAGAAGTATATCGAGCTCTATCGCAAGGCGGTGAACAAGTCCGAGCCGGTTGTGGCGTAAGTTATCAAAATATACGATTGTCCAAAGCCCCGTCATCCCCGGCGGGGCTTTTTCTATTGTATGGATCAGTGAGTAGGGTTCCGAAGCGAAGCGGAGAAACCCGACGATAAAGGAAGCGGTCAGGGCAAGCCCTAACTCACAAGTAAGGCCGAGTCCGATAGCCCCCCGCCATCCCGCCGGCGCTTTTTCTATTGACGGAATAAAATAACAGGTTAACTTGAAATATATAGAGCGAAATCGCTCTTTCGCGCAACGTTTGAGAGACATCCTGCGTATCTCAAGTATGCGGATCTTAATTTAAAATCGTAAATACGGGAGGTAGCATGCGAATCGTTATGGGTACAATATTGTTTTCAGCATTACTCTTAATCTGGTCTCCGGCGTATACCTCGGATATCGAAGACCTTGACCATTGGAAACCGTTCCCGTTATCCCTGATCGATTACCCCACAACCGGCGCGCCGACCGATCCCTGGCTCATCCTCGATGTCGACAATATACAGATCAACTCAGACGGCACCGGGCAGGTGCAGAACGAGGAAATGGTCTGCATAAACCCGACCGATCCCCTCAACGCTGTGGCTCTCTGGCGCGATTTCCGTGAAGGTTACAGACGGGTCGGTATCGGTTACACATTCGATGGCGGCCAGACATGGGTCGATACGCTTTTAGTGATTCCTCCGCATGCCTGGCAATCCGATCCGGTGCTGGCTGTCGATGATGACGGGAATTATTTCGCCTGCACCCTCGGCCTGCCGTCTGATGGGTCAGTCTCCGGGATCTTTGTCCAGAAATCAACCGACGGCGGAGTGAACTGGGGCGATCCGGTAGTTGTAGTCGATTCTAATTATGACTATTTCGAGGATAAACAATGGATCACCATAGATAGATCGCCTGCCCCTTCGAACGGCAATATCTATATCCCCTGGGCTCGTTTCGACTCTGATTTTTCTCAGAATCAAGTGGTTTTATCAGCGTCCCGCGATAACGGCCAGAGTTACACCCGAGCGGTGCCGGTATCCGAAGGCCGGGCTATTCAATGGCCTACGGTGGCTGTCGGTATGGAGGGCGAAGTTTACGTTGCCTGGTATAGCGGATGGCCTCTCGGTGTTTACATGGACGTTTCCTATGACGAGGGTTTAACTTTCGGCACAGATATCCTTCTCTCAGATATCAATACCGGAAATACCCTGATCAACGGGGAAATACTGGTCTTCCCGTATCCCGCCCTGGCTTCCGATGTCAGCCTGATATCGCCATATCTCGGCAATGTTTATGTAGCCCATATGGACCGTAACGGCTTCGATATGGACATATTCTTCAAAAGCTCGAACGACGGCGGCCAGACATGGTCGGAACCTGTCCGTATCAACGATGATCCCGAGTTTAACGGCGCCGATCAGTTCCATCCCTGGATAACCGTGGATGAAGGCGGCGTAATTCACGCTATCTTCTACGATCGCCGCTTAGACGATGACAACTGGCTTTTCGATCTGTTCTACACAAGGTCAGAGGATGCCGGGCAGACCTGGTCGACGAACGAAAGAATTACCGATGTTTCCTCCGATCCCAGCCAGGCCCGCCTCGCCGGGCTGATAGGGGAGTATATCGGGCTTTCAGCCACGCAGGGGGAGGTGCAGATGGTCTGGACCGACACCCGTAACGGCAACCAGGACGTCTATTCCGGGCGCATGAGCCAGACATCGGTGTATGGCGAGAGGGCTATCACTCCCACTGCTTTGAGCCTGAAAGCGCCCTATCCGAACCCGTTCAACGCCTCCGTCTCTATATCGTTCTATTCGGCTGAAGAGACCTTGGTGAATTTGCAGATAGTCGATATCCTCGGCAGGACTGTAACAGGTCTGTATGACGGTCTCTGCTCGGTTGGGTTGAACCGCTTTACATGGGACGGTACAGATCGCGACGGCCACGAAGCTTCAAGCGGTGTCTATTTCGCTAAGCTGTCTAATCCTAACGGCATACAGGTTAAAAAGGCGGTGATGCTGCGATAAAAAGGGCTTGACAATATCGCCCTTTTGGATATTTTATGACCGCCCTATGATAAAAGGGCGATAAATTGCGGGAGTAGCTCAGCTGGTAGAGCACCACCTTGCCAAGGTGGCTGTCGCGAGTTCAATCCTCGTCTCCCGCTTTTTTTAGGTTCCGGTTCGCGATCTTCCGATAAATATCATTCCATTAGGCTAACCACGTATTTCGTAATACTTTATTAATGAATCCGCGATTAATTCCGAAAATATAATTATAGGCAGTATACGGGTCCCGTGTTTTTGGGGATTTTAGACCGATTTTTTATCGACATTTTCGCTGATAGCATGTATTTATCTTTAGTGGAGGGAATTATCATGAAAAGATCAAGAGGATATCGAAAGCTTATTATAGGTTTTATTTCCTCGGCTTTTATTCTGGCGATATTCGCTGAAACCGTCATACCGGGGGAGAAAAAGGTCGTAATCAATAAACCGTACGGTGATAGGGATATTACTTCGCCGGGTCGAGCGATAATCGAGTTTTACAATCCGGAGAAAGGAAAAGCCTTCGCCTACGTCGGCGATATATTTATCCAGAAAGAGTACGCGCCCGGCGCTTTGAGAGATAACGTTTTCCTGGTCAGGGCCTACGACGACGACATGACTTACGAGGTATCTCTCGGTGATATCGATAGATTCGAAGTCCGATGTCAAATCTGCGACGATCCGACTTATTGCTGTTCCGATCTGACTATCACCCTGCGAGACGGCGGTACTATGCGGGGAGAGCTTTATTTCGACGGCTCTTTCGAAATAGACACCGTCCAAAACCAGAACCTCGAAACGAAACCCTGGACAGAGTTCGGACTCAAGACCGAAAGAGGCATTGTTAAAATAAGGCAGCAAAGCGGTATTCGGATGACGAATCCCGAATTAAATGAAAAGCTGAATTGCGCCTTCTGCAACTCCCGTTTCGGCCGGATCGTATCCTGCACTATGGAATGGAGTAAGGAATATAAAAAGAAACTCAAAAAACTTAAGAAATAATAATCGCTTTCAGGTCCGGTTTTTCCGTGTCGCTACATGAATAAAATCACATATCCGTAGGGCGTCGATCTCCGATCGATCCGCCTTAATCCGGACTGGCCTTAGACCAGGCCCTGCGAATCTATTTCATTTTCTTCTTCAACATCTCCGTTTTTTCTTCTATGAACTTTCTGAGGCCTTCGGGAATATCCGATGACTATCAGGCCCGACGGCTCAGAAGATCGGCGCCTTATTCCATACGGAATTCGCCGCTATCGACCCATTCGCTTCTCAGAAGGGACCACCAGTCTATGGCAAGTCCTCTCATAACGTATTCATACGGAAGCCAGCCGTAACCGGCATCGCCCCATCCGGTACCCCACGAATTTCTGATGAGCAGCGCGCCTTTAGTCTTTTCGCCGCCCCGGTTTTTATTCTCTATCGGTATGCCGTTATCGTATCCCACCACCACCACCGCGTGTCCGCCTACAACGGTATCCCGTCTTGTAGGAAAAGGAATCTTGCCTTGATTATCCGCGGCCTGTTCGTAGGAACTGAAAACCGTGAATCCGAACATAACTGGAATCCCAAAAGCGACAAAAGTCTGGATTCTTTTTAAAAGATCCTCTCTTGTCGTACCCGGCGGATCGAGCCGGAAATACTGAATCGCCTGATAATTCTGGGCGAAAGCATAGCAGAAGGAAGGGGGCTCTACGTCGAAGTCGGATATTTTGTATGGCCAGTATTCTTCCGGAGGCACCCCGAACAGGACCATGGAGCCCATAGTCGTTCTGAGATAGGCCCCGGTATCCCCGGTCAGGTGCATGAGATTCCTGCTGACCTTGTAAAGGAACAGGCGCGACGCGTTTATATGCTTTCCGTATGCCCTCCTTTCGAAATATTCGAGGAGCCCGACTCCTGCCTGAGCCGTGCATGAGCCGATCGAGCTCTGGTCTTCGATCGGTGAACACCATTTCACCAGATTTACCTTGTCAGGAAGGCTCAGTTTCTCAGGCTGGTCAACTCCCACTTTCTTAAGCATACCTTTAATTGATTTCTTGGCCCCGCGGGCCGCGTGCTCATCCGCGATCTTGTCCTCGTCGAACGAGAAATCCCGATAGTCCGGTAAATCGGGGAGCCATCCCAAACCGATTCTTGAATTTTCCGCCGGCATAATTTCCTCCTTGAGCGGTTATACAAATTCGATTCTGCGCGCCGTCTGTTTAGTGACGGCTTGCGGATCAATATCTCTTTGAAAAGAATTCCGCGGTTAACGTACCGTATATCGAGGCCTGCCCGGTTCCGTTCATATTTACATAGTTCTGGGCCACCGCGTAGTAGTTGTAAGATCCGGTTGAATCAACGGTATAAACTCTCGAATGTGAAAAAGAATGATGCTGGTTGTCGCCTTCAAACCCCACGTTGCCGTCATTAGGCAAATAGTTTGCCGAGCGATCGCTTGCCGCCAGCACCAACCTGTCGCCTTTGGCCGCGATGGCTTGGCCGTCGAAACGAACAACCACATATCCCGCCGTGGGGGGGGTGATCGTAACCGTAGCTACATTTACCGCGTTGGTTCTTACGTCGATGTTTGTTTCACTTACGTTGGCCCAATCCAGCCCCGCCATGCACGTGCAGTCATCTCCGTTGCAGCCCAATGCCAGGATTGTCGAAACACTGATCAACGAAACAAACATTTTGATTGAGTTTCGCATTTTGGAATTCCTTTCGCGTTAAATTTAAAGATCGTCGGACCTTTATTTTAAACAACTTATTCTCGCCCCGCCGAACAGCATAAGTGTTCATCGGGACATCAAATCGCTATAGCCTGACTACATTAACTTCTGCCTTCGGGCCGGCAAAATAATTAGCGCGGTATTAATACCGGATTAATGACGGCTGTCAATACGAAAAAAATGCGTATTTAATGCGTATATATCTATACGCATCACGATAGAAAAATCAGTATAGTCTTTTTAGCTGCCTGGAAACCGAATCCCGTCGATTCTAGATTTCTTTATCGTTTATCAGGCCGGCGATTTAACGGTTTCAGGTCCTGACGATTGTTATCTTGTGCGCGATAGATCTCACAGTCTGCCCGAAAGGGGCACACGAGGACGTGTGCCGCCCACCCTTCTCTATGGTGGAATTGTAGTTCGGGTTTTTCACGGCCGCTATGAGGTTAAAACCCGGCCGCAGGGGTCGCGTCTGGCGACCCGAATTCTGTCAGGAAACCTCGCCGAAAGCGGGGCTGACAAGGCCGATGAAGGTTGACAAATCCGTCGAATCAATGTTATCTAATGCTCGCTTGGCTAAAGATAACGCAATGTGGAGGAAATATCAAAATTAAACCGGTAGTATAACATGAGAAAAATATGAATCGTATAACGGTCGCTTTCATCATATTAATATTAGCAGGATGCAGCTATCCCTATTTTGACAAGAATTGTAAGACTTTACATATTCACAAGCTCAAGGCTGGAATGTCAATGGATGAAGTGATCAGGATTCTGGGCAGAAAACCGCTGTTTAAAACCGAACCCTTTGAAGATGGAGATAATATATTGGAAACCTGGCGCTATATCCAAAAAGACTGCAGATGGGGCGGTGGTCGAGCGAGGGACAAATATGCTCCAACCAGAGAATTTGACTTACATTTTTACAATAGCAAGCTAAAAACCTGGGAAAACGTGACACTCCGTTAGAGTTTGCTTTTATCCAATTCAACCCGACTAATCGTAAAATGCGAGTTATGCGCGGCAGACCTCCCGTCCTGCCCGAAAGGGCCACACGACGACGTGTGCCGCCCACAGTTCTCTATGTATGAATTACAAGTCGAGTTTTCGGTGGCGAATTCATGGAAAAACCGGACAAGAAATTCATCATACATTATCCGTGGAGGTCACGCATAGGTAACCCCAAGCATCAAGTATGGGCACAACTATTTATTCATGTTTCGGTTTCGAGACCATTATCGTCACCGAAGCGGTATCGTAAAGACCCAGGTCGTTCACCGCTATAACTGTAATAGTTTGCTCGCCTTCACCGTCACAATAAAATATAAAACGGTCATGCATATTCTTGCTCACCCCGCCGCTTGAGATATCCCAGAAATATCGAAGTTCCCGATCTCCGGGATTATCGATTTCCAAAACGAGGGGAATGGATTCGCCCGAGACCATCTCGGTTTTCTCAGCTACGAAAAGTTTAATAGTCGGAAAATCAGGAAATCGCCGATATTCTTTTCCCCTTTTCTTTAATGCCAGATTTCGGTCCAGCTTTTCCGCCATACTTTTCAACTTATTTTGAATTATCCCGTCGGCCCTAAGAAGGAATACGACGTTATTCCTGATGAAATCGATTTCGGAATAACGTTTGCGCAGGCTGTCAGCCGAGCCGAAACAGACATCACCCAGGCTAAGCCCCAACTTTTGCCCGCGGTTTTTTATCGCTGGCGTCATCTCTTGTGTTTCCGCGTAGCGACGGATCAAAAACTCCCGGGCGGCTTCAAGCGATGGAGCCACGACCATTATAGCCTCGAAACCGTTTTCGCCCGACCGCCAACGCTTGCTGATCTTGACATACGCGGTTTTATCGACCTTCTCTATAGAGTAGTTGTCTTCTCCGATTTTCTTTAATGACCTCAATTCGGGAAGCATGTCTTCGGTAACGGACGCTCCCGCGATGACGATTCCGGTTGTCCCTTTCCAGTCTGTAAAACCGGTCTTTTGTTTTACGTATTCTATTCGTTCCCGCGTAATCTGCTCGTGCTGTCCGACAACTGTCAGGACCAGAAGAAATGTCAAAAGCAGGGCGGCCGATAAAATTAGGGGATATCGTTTCATTTTTTTAAAACCTCCATTATTAATTTACGCTGAACACGTAATGGACTGGCGTGCTGGCTGTCGCGTTTTTTACTACTGTACTATTGTAACTGTTCCAGGGAATATTCGTCATCCAGGTTTCAGTGTAGGGCGGCCCCGATGTAGGATCGGCGTCGGTGTCGACCGTAAGACAAGCGTCAAAAACGTTGTCGACTATATTACCGAATCCATGGTTGCCGAATCCTTCGCTGCAATTCCAGGGTCTTCCGATTGCCTTTTCACAGTTTAGAGAGCCAAATGGCGAGCTGTATTTATAGACAAGATTACACCCGACAACGTTGGAGAATGCCACCAGCGATTTGCCCATATCGTAACAATTAACGTCGCCTATCGATGGTATGTTCTGCAGAAAAGAGGTCATATTAAAGGGTCCGGTTGTCGAACTCGTATATTGAGACCCATATTGGTAGTAACCGCCCAGGTTGTTATATAGATAATGCTGTATCTTTTCAGCGGCGCCCTCCGGGGTTGTCTGGCCGAAAGCCCACCAACAGGATTTTTGAAGTACTTCGATCCATGGCTCCGTTTGCCCGCTGGTAGTCCACGGCGATTGAGGTTCGGCCAACATTATATATATCCTGTTTTTCGATGCTCCGATCAGCGCTTCCGGCGACCCTCCTCCGTTGATATCCTCTACATACCAGAGCCATTTTTGAGTAAATGACTTTATTTGGCCCGGTGTGGCTCCTGATATATTAAATGATACCGATCCGGACGATCCCCCCGGGAAAGTAACCGTCTGTTGAAGTACCTCTCCAAGGGAACCATAGGATACCGCGGCGCGGATCTTGCAGTTGTCAACGCCACTTCCCGCCGAGAATACCGCCCTGACCGTGATGTTTTTGCTCTTGATGTAAGCCGCCGGATAGGTTTTTGTCGCCTTCTGCCATTCCGGAACTACCACGTCCTCGGTTTGATTTAGGCGAATATTTATAGCATCGGTGAGGTTGGAGCCGGTATTGTGATTAAAGGAAACGCTTTCCAGGCAGATCCACTGTGAAGGGACATAAAATCCGCTGGCGTCGAGCTTATCGATTATGTCGGTTCCACCGGTATAAGTTCCAAACGGAGCAAAATCGACGATTACGTCGTAATCTCCTATCGAAGGATTTATCCAGACTCTGGTGTAGTTTACGTTGGCGCAACCCGGCTGAATTACCGCTGTCTCAAATCCTCCGGAAACATCAGCCAGACTTACACCGTCGACCCAGGCGCTTTCGACCATATGGTTGACTACGTATAACCTGGCGGATTGACCGGCATAATCCCCGCCGCCGGCCCTGGGATTGACCGCGACCCAGACTTCTTCCACCGGGGCGAACATATCTTTATAAATTGGCGACGGCGCTCCTATCACGTTTCCGGTTACATGGTCATACGGCGGCGCCTGGCAGGCAAGATCCTCCTCGATATGGAGCGAAGGCGCGCCGAAAACCGTAAATCCGACGTTATAGTGACTGTCTATATATTCCCGATCATCTATGAACCGATCGGCTCTTTCGAATCGGAGAATTATATCGTAACTTCCGATCCGATTAAGACTATCCGGCCATAGCAAGGTAGTGAAAGTTCCTTGTCCATCGTCCAATTCTATCACTCTGGGTCTTTCCATGAGCGGTTCAAGTCTGTCGCCGATATCCCAGGCGTATCGATCTCTTACCAGATCGATATATATCCTTTTCCCTGACGGGAAATTCAATCCGGAGATATATACACTTTCTTTACCCTGCTTGTATCCGTTCAAAGGGTTCCCGTTTCTATCGCTGGAGTAGATTATCGGCCCGGTTTCATTTAAAGAGCGGAATCGAATCGGAACTCTGGCGACAGTCACTTTGCCGCGGCTGATTACGCAGGTATAATCGTAAGCATAAAGCCGTTTCAAATCCAAAATCCCCACACGCGATTCGGAGTATTCCACCCCGGGTTCATACCATAATACCGTGGTCGGAATCACCCCGCGGCTATCCGAGGAATAGGAAGAATATGAAATCTCTCTGCCATCGGATCGAACAACCCTGATTTCATACCATCTGTTCGGTAAAAGTCTTGAGAAACTACCGTGAACCGCGTCGAGAACCGCGAATTCCGTTACCTTTTCTCCTTTTGAGTCCGTCCAAACCACCCGGGGTTTCTCCTTTGGGATTTGCGGGCAAAATGGCCAGCATCCCCCGAATATAAGGCATAATACTGCGATAACAATAAATACCAAAGCCGTTTGCCATCTGGAAACCATAAAAAGCTCCCTTCTCTTAAATAAGATTTGTATGTTATGCCTAATATAAAAAACCTCGCGATATTCAATGTCAAGGAATTTCTAAGCCTTAGTGATACTTATGCCAACAAATAATTATATATTATTTTATCCGTCAAATTAAATATAACTTATGGTTGCTTGTTTTTTGTTATTTACGATTTTCGACAACTCAATATGGAGACATTGTTAAAATCAGCAATAAATCTCATCATCATTACCGCAAATGTAAACTAATCCGGACAAACATGAAATAGCCCACGAGAATATACTAATATAACGTTCAAAAAATATTTTCCGCGGGCGGTCGAGTTTCACGGCCCGAGAAAATCTAATAGGGCCGCGAGGCGGAAACCTCTTGCTCTTTTTCGCTTACACTTTGACTCGATTGCCCTACCATTTTCTCAAGCTCGGCGATTCGCGCCATCATCTTCTCGTTTTTCCCGTATTTCGATAAAATCCAGGTTCTTACAAGCAGTCCGATTGACAATAGAACAAGCATGCCGGAATTAATATACCGCATCAAGTCGCTGAAGCCGAAAACTCTGTCGTAGAACCCGATCGTGCCGCATAAACCCACGGCAAAGAGCATCAAAATCCAAAGCATTTTTCCTCCCAAGTCTATTTAACCTATTACTTATTATAAATCGCCTTTTTTCCCGCCGAATTCAATAAAGTGTTGGACGTTATATAATTGTTGTTTCAAGATGAAAAGGAATTTCGGATTTAAGCGGAATTCGTTTCGATTGGGAGGAAGCTGAAAATACCGCCAATGTGAGTTTAACGCTTGATTTAACCCCTGTCGACGTCGATAAGGTTATAAGGGGGATGCGGTTAAGGAGAGCGCCGTTTTCCTCTTGACAGTCTTGGGTTTGGTGTCTATTTTCTTTCCGGTTCCAGCGTTAGGGCGGCTTAGCCAAGTGGTAAGGCGGAGGTCTGCAAAACCTCTATTCTCCGGTTCGAATCCGGAAGCCGCCTTATTTTGATGCCGGAGTGGCGGAATAGGTAGACGCAAGGGACTTAAAATCCCTCGGACGGTTTCGTCCGTGCCGGTTCAATTCCGGCCTCCGGTATTGTAAAGTCATTAAAGATAACGGGTTGCGTATTGTTGTTCGCAACCCGCTTTTTAGTGGGTTTTGGGCAAGTCACCAATAAGTCACCACTTTTTCAGTTTTAATGTGCTAGTATGGTAGTTTTGATATCATCTCAGACTTGTGGGAATCGGCCAAATGGG
>SDBU01000282.1_pt1 | contig 72916 bp, 67 predicted proteins | sample 2277071 | NCBI WGS metagenome assembly SDBU01 (sample SAMN10397929, study PRJNA504765) | marine sediment metagenome | isolation source: marine sediment core GS08_GC12, 126 cmbsf | place: Arctic Ocean: Gakkel Ridge, Loki's castle | collected 2008 | reverse complement strand
CTTAGAATACTAGTCATTCTGGAATCTTCTTTAAAATACCAGACTAAGAAAATATACTTAACTTTTAGCTGATTTTTAAGTACATCGAGGGCTGCTTCCTTGTTTGCTTGTCTATTGAAAAATTCTAGCTTTGGATCTCTAAAATCAATTCCTTTTTTATCAGTATAATAAAAGAAAAGTTGTCTTTGACTGCAGACCAAAGTCGTGGAATCAGAAGTGAAATCTTCAGCATTATTAATGTATTTTATCAATTCGTGAGGAAAGTAGTCATTAACAACGCTAACCTTGTATTCCCAATGCCACTTATAAGCTTCTCTTAAATGATAGCAGCTAAAGAAAACAGCGAGTGTGCATATTATAAATATACCAATTTGAAATGGATGGTTTTTCTTTTTAATGAATTCCCAACCATATAAAAATATTGCCGCTAAGGTGAATGGATAGAGCGTAAAAAGATATCGGGAGTAACCATTTCCCTTTAAGGATAAGAAAAGACAAGAAAGTGTAAAAACAAAAACTAAAGCAATTTCCCATCTTTTTCTTTTTTTCAGAGTGATCAAAAGGTAAACAAATAATGGAATTGCAAGCCAATTTAAAATTCCAAATTCGGAAAAATCAAAAAAAATGCCTAAAAAATGCCTCAACCACAATTCCATATCAACATCCCCTGGATTGATCCTACATAAAAATCAATGTTGTTTTAGCCCCACCATGTTACTTGTCTATCAAAAATAACCCAACCAAATCCCCAAAAGGTATCTAAAATATAATGAAACCAGCCAAATATTATGACTAATATAGTGATTAAACCTGTTCTAGAAAATTTGTTTTTCAAATTGCCTTTCATGAAAATGAAAAGTGTCAAACAATTAAAAATTACAAAAATTGCTCCAATTGTGTGAGCAAATGCGGCAAAACCAGAAAAGATTCCAAGAAGGGAAAAAGATAAAAAATCCTTTTTTTCAATAGCATAGGCCAGGAAAATCCAGGAAATAATAAGAAAAAAAACTCTGAATGAATCTAAGTGTTGTGTTATTAACGTGTTGAAAAAGGACATTCCCGATAATAGAGCGAATACACCCAGGAGAGCTAAATATTTGCTTTTCTTAGAAAGCCAGAGTACTAGAACACTTAATATCAATAGAGCATAATAGGCACTAAGGCTTTTGTAATACAGGTCTTTGTCTACCTTAAAGAAGCTGTCCATAATCTTTTCCCATGTCAGAAGAAGTGAGAAGGAAGGTGCCTGGTTAATAGTCGAATAAAAGCCAGTTTTTGGAAAGCTGCGAACCCATCTATATTCTAAAGATTTTTCTTTAAATAAAATTTTGCCTAATGTTCCATATTTAAGAGCATCAGTTCCATCGAGCGGGGTTTGCAGCGTATTTGTGGCATATAGAAATAGAAATGAAGCTAAAAGAAGAATGATAACCAAAAAGAATACAATAAATTCTATACGATAATAAGCACTTAAATTTTTAAATGACTTTTTAGTGTTTTTGGTTTTCTTTATTATGGCGGTCCATAAAACGGAAAAATATTTTCTTCCCAGCAATGATAAAATCAAATAAACAACAATTACAGTAGAGAAATAAAAGAGATTGGAATGATGAGGGGAAAAAAGTAGGAGATAATATAAAATAAGGGAAGTGAATATCGGCCCAAGGCCGAAGGAATATAAAAGGAGTTCTAAGTTTGAGTGATTTTTTTCATTATTAAATCTTATAAACACAGAACATATAATCACAGAAAATATAATATTCGTTAGAACGAATTGGAGTGAGAATAAAATCATTCTGATTTTTCTTTTATTTTTTTCAGCGCCTTCAAGCTATCTAAATGATCCGGCAATATATTTAAGGTTTTTTCATAAAGACTTTGTGCTTTCTTCCAATTTTGCTCTTCTTCAGCTATGATTCCCAATCGATAATAAGTATCAGCAAAATCCGGCTTCAACTCTATTGCCTTGTCAAGATATCCTTTAGCCAATGCTAATTTTTTTAAGTGTATACAGCTTAATCCCATATAATAATAACTCCAATGATCATCTGGATTTGAGTCAACTACTTTAGAGAATGCCTTAACAGCCATTTCCCAATTCTTACTAATAATAAATTTTTCCCCGGATTCATGGAAAAAATTTATCCTATTGTTTTTGTCTTTCATTAAGAAAAAATATAAATTTTCTATTATAGAGTTTATATTTGAATCTTTATATACTTCCAAAACTAGAGTTACATCTTCTTCTTTCACTCTGAATCTTTTAACCAAATATTTTTTTCTGTACCAACCAGCTCTTGCAAATACCTTATTTGCTCCACCCCCATCTCCAAAATAATCTTTAATAATTGAACCCTTCGTAAGATGCCAACCAAAGTTCAAGAAGTCTATTGTCTTTTCAACGATATTTCTTTTTCCAGAATCAAGTAGGGGAGGGGTGTAAAATGAGATTTTATAAATAATGATTGAAACAATAATTACAGTAATGAAAAAAACAAAAATAAATTTATATTTTTTTTTAGTCAATTGTACATAAATAATCTGTTGTCTGGATTAACATCGTCAAATACAATCATTTTCTTATCACCAGCAACAATCAATTTGGAATTTTAAATTGTCCAATCACAACCATTATTTTTGTCGTCTTTCGAGAAAATGATATTCTATTTGTAAAACGCTATAATCGCTCTGCTTTTTTAGCAGGTTTCTGCTGTTAGAGTTATAAAAACCGATCTTGATGAACTTTACGAACTATAAATGGCAAGCATGCAATAATATCTGGGAATTATTTCATGTTTAACAACTCATAGTATTCATATGGTAGAATAAAAGTCACATCTGCTTGAATCAGATACTCGATTATTTTTTTAAACTGCTCAATCCTCCCGTCATCCCAATTACCTGGATGAATTTGCAATAAAAGATATTCTAATTTTGGATTATAACAATTTAAAAATCCTTGATAATTAGGATTGTGAATAGGACGCTCTATCCAACAATAATCAATTAAAATAAGTTTAGTTGATGAAATGTCTCCAATTAGCCAAACTTTTATATCATCTACTTCATCAATGACTTGTGAAGTATTTTCATCAATGGCATTTCCAGGGGCACCAAAAGTGCGAAGAGTAATACCTAATTTCTTTTTTGCGAGATTTTGAGTTCTTAACAGATGCTTCTTTTGAAATTTATATGATGTATTCGAGAACTCGCTGTATATCTTACCATCTCGTTTAGCAACATTTAACATATGATTATACCCATGATTCCAAATTTCGAAATAACCACTTTGATTTAGGTTTTTTATTAAAGAAAAATATTTTGAACGTCTCCTTTTTAAGGAATTACCAACAATGCCAATACTTGATTTTATCCTTTTTCTTATAATGTATCTAATAAACCTTTTCCAATTTTGAGAAATTATATAGGATTTATCAAACATAAGATCATCTGCTTTCAATATTATAAATTGTTTGTAAATTAAGATTGAAATAGAATCCTCATAAACGATTGATTCTTTATCTGTTATGCTAACAGTTATTACTGCCTTACCTTTACTATCTGGTGCAATATATGTTACCTGCTTTCCCTGACCTCTAATCTTACCAATATTTACTGACCACATATAAGTAAGTTTTAAATTGTTGCGTTCATTTATGTTTACTGTAATGTTTGTTGAATCGTTCACTCTGAGAAATTTATCTGTAGAGGTTAAATTTATAAATGAATCCTTTTGATTACTATTTGCGAAAGTACGGTCAGAGCAATTAAAGAAAAAAATACAAATTAGGAATAGAAACAAAGAAAAATTTTTCATCTTTTTGAATTGTGACAAAATCTGAATATGAGCAAAGCGCAGCTATTTTATTCTTTTAAGACGTTTTAAGAACCTTGACTCCTTTTTTCTTGTATTTTCTTCCACAATTACTGCATTCTGCTTTTTCTTGGGAGTCAGAGGAGTTTGATAAGCTAAGTTTTGTTCCACAATAACACATCCACCCTTGGATGCTGGCTGGAACGCCATAAACAAGTGCGTAATCCGGGATATCTTTATTAACCAATGCTCCGGCTCCAATAAATGCATATTGACCTATTGTAATTCCACAAATTATAGTTGAATTAGCCCCTAAGGAAGCTCCTTTCTTTACAAGTGTTTTTTTATATTCATCTTTTCTGGGCCAGTGACTGCGGGGATTTATAACATTAGTAAAAACCATAGAAGGGCCACAGAAAACATCGTCTTCAAGGGTGACTCCGTCATAGACTGAGACATTGTTTTGAATTTTTACATTGTTGCCAATTGTAACATTCGGTCCAATGACTACATTTTGTCCGATACTGCAATTTTTCCCTATTCTGGAGTTCTTCAGGATGTGAGAGAAATGCCATATTTTCGTTCCCTCTCCTATATCAACTCCTTCATCTACAAATGAACTCTCATGAATGAAATATTTCTTTTTTTCTTCTTCTTTAAACCGGTAAACTTTACCATTGCCCTTGAGAGATTCTTGACATCCTTCCAGTATTTTAAGGACTCTAAGACCATTATTCCCATCTGTCTTTGGAGTTTTTCTCGAAACAACACATTCAATGAAGTGTTCACATTCTGCTCTTAGGGGCTCTTTTTTTTCGACATCTATGGGCTGCGCTTCTTGCGGCCGAGGAATTGGAAGTCTTCCAACCCAATCAATCTTGTGACTGTACATAAATAATTTGTTATCAGGATTAACATCGTCAAATACAATCATTTTCTTATCACCGATAACAATTAATTTCTGTTCTTTGTAAGGATGAAGCCAGCTTACATAGATATGTGCCTTAACTCCGCTAGAAAAACTCATGGTTGTGATAGTTACATCTGCAATATCTGGATTAAGATAATTCCCCCCATGAGCTGATACTTCAGTGGGCATTTCTCCTAATAGAGTAAGAATTATTGATATGTCATGGGGAGCAAAACTCCAGAGAATGTTTTCTTCTGTTCTGAATTTTCCAAGATTCAGGCGATTTGAATAAATATAATTGATTTTTCCTAATTCACCTTTATTAATTATCTCTTTCAATTTAATTACAGCAGGATGATATTCAAGAATGTGTCCTACCATGAGAATTTTATCTTTCTCTTTAGCTAAGGAAACCAATTCCTCGCCTTCTTTATAATTTAGAGCAATGGGTTTTTCCACAAATACATCTTTATTGGCCAAGAGAGCTTCCTTGCTTAGTGCGTAATGTGTTGCAGCAGGTGTAGCGATTACTACTGCGTCAATTTCAGGGTTTTTCATTAATGTTTTGTAGTCGTGATGTACATTTAAATCAGGATATTTTTCCTGGAATGGTTTCAACTTTTTCCTATCAACATCGCAAATGGCATAAAGTGAATTCAATTCATAGAAATTACGAACTAAATTTTTTCCCCAATACCCGCATCCTATAATTGCTATGTTTTTTTTCATTGTTTATTCCTCGATTTTAAGCTTTAACTGTTTTACTCTGTTTACCCGCTACATTATAAGTTGCGTTTAGAGTATTCACAGTTAATTTAGAATTTTCAACAATTTTTCATATCCTTATGTGATAAAAAGATGCCCTCTATCTAATAGAGGGCATTAAGGAATTTTAGGAAAAAATAACGAGAGTGAAAAATGCCGTAAATATATTAATAGGCTCCTTCTCTTGTAAAGAAAACCTTTAATGTCTTAAATAAAATAACTATATCAAGCCAAAGAGACCAGTTCCTGATATAGTATTCATCCAAAAGAAGTCGTTCTTCAAAAGGCAGAATATTTCTTCCTCTGACCTGCCATAATCCGGTAATGCCTGGTCTTACTCGAGAAATAATTGGGTAACTTTTGCCAATATCTTTTTTTTCCCGAGGCATATAAGGTCTTGGACCCACAAGGTTCATATCTCCTTTAATAACATTGATAAGTTGAGGGAGTTCATCAAGGCTGTATTTTCGAATAAACTTGCCAACTCGAGTCACTCTTGGATCATTTTGCTTAATCTTACGATACTTTTTCCACTCTTCTTTAGCCAGTGAGTTTTCTTTTAAAAATTGATTTAATTTCAAATCTCCATCAACATACATTGAGCGAAATTTAAGAAAACGAAATGTTCTATTTTTCCTGCCCAATCTTTCGTGGACAAATATTAGTGATCCGGGAGAATCAATTTTTATGGCTAATCCAATAATAAATAAAAGGGGCAGAAAAATTACAAACAATAATAAGGTACAAATAAGTTCAAGCGATCTCTTTAAAAAAAGATTCCAGGGTTTTACTAAATTGCGGGCAACTGATAATGATAAAATATCCCCGAAACTTTCAATTTCTACCCCTAGCGCGAATAAACTGCCTATTTTCGGGACTACCCTGATAGTACTAGCCCCTGTTTCACACATTTCTACTAGTTCTCTTAATTTATTTTGAGCTATATCAGGAAGAGCAATCACAATATCCTGAACGCCAGACGACTTACTTATCTCTTGAACTTTGGTGACTTTTCCTAAAACTTTTATATTATCTAAAATTTTTTCGCCATTGGTTATTTTATGCTCGGTAAGGAAGCCTAAAATCTCATAACCCAGGGTGGGATTCATTTTTATTCCTTGGGCAACTAATCTGGCTGTTTTATTGGTTCCTAAAATAATAATCTTTCTTTTCCAGAAACCTATTTTTATAAGGATTTTTTTCACTACTAACCTAAAAAGAGGAAAAAGAAATAAACTTAAAAGTCCAGCAGTAATAATAACAGGCCTTGAATATTGGGTATACTCTCTTGAAATAAAAACTATCATCATTATTAATATAAAGGATAGTATAATGCCCTTTAATAAATGTTTTGCTTCATCCCAGAATGAAAGACGTTTGGTATATAGTTTCTCAAAAGTAAGAACAAAAATTACAACTAAAGCCCCATACAAAAATCCATATTTTAAATGAATTATCAAAGGCAGTGCCTGGGGAGAAAGGCCAGGAACAATAGCAGGTAAAAACTGAATTCTAATAAAGTATGCAATCAAGAAAGACCCCAATAGAGCTGAAATATCACAGAGTACCAGTAATATTAAACTTATGAGCTTTCGAACTTTAATCATTTTTAATAAATTCTTTTAAAACCAGCCATATAAAAATTATATTGCCGATGAGATATCTTTTCCAAAGCCGACGGGGTTCCTGACATAATCGAAAGAACCATTCTAAGCCAATTTGTTGCATCCATCTTGGCGCTCTCTTTACGCTACCAGCAACAAAATCAAAGGAGGCTCCAACTGCTATTGATACTGGAACATTAATTTCATCTTTATATCTCCAAATCCATTTCTCCTGCTTTGGAGCTCCTAACCCTACAAATAAAATGTCTGGTTTTTTTTCGATAATCATTTTTACTATCTTTAGATTTTCTTCCTCTGCTCTTTCAAATCCAAAAGGAGGGGAATATACACCAACAACATTTAATTGCGGATACTGTCTCTTTATTATCTCATTTGCCTTTTGAGCAACTCCGGGTTTGGCTCCTAAAAAAAAAACTCTGTTGTTGTTTTTGGCTGCCATTTTGCATAAAGCAGGGAATAAATCTGAACCAGATATTTTGGCTTTTAATTTTTTCCTTATAAGTTTTGATGCCCATATTATGGGCATCCCGTCAGGCAGCAGAAAAGAAGCATTCTTCAAGATAAAAAAAAATTCAGTATTGCTTTTGCTTTTTATGAGAACATCTACAGAAACAGCAAATATGGTAACTTTCTCCTTTGATGGAACTAAATCAGCAATTATTTGTATAAACTTATCAAAATCGACAGAGACAAATTTCAAATCAAAGAGATCTTCGAAACTCAAGTGCGGAGTATTTGGCGGCATTTTTTTATAACTTCACTAATGTTTATCAATTCTATACATTTTTTTCCATTGAATTTTAAATCGCAACTTGATCTATAACAACCTAAACACGGAACATTAGGCTCTATTATTTCGCCCCGATCGTATAATTCAAATTCGTTCCTGTTAAATACGTTATTATAAAGGAGCACCTTCTTTTTTAAAGCAATAGCAATATGTAAAATCATTGTCACAGATGTGACAATCAAATCGCATTGATTCACAAGGTCTATGAACTTTTCTATATCGAAGTAACCTAAGTATTGAGCTCCGCTTTCTTCCGCTATTTTCTTGTTCTTATTATGTTCCTTTTGGCCGCCTAAGATTATTACGCCGTGTTTTTCATTTTTTAAGGTTTTTGCGAGCTCAATCCAGCTTTTTTCTGGCCATTCTCTGGTTTTCCATCTGTCACCGCAACCGGTGTTTAAACCAATTAATGGACGATGAAATGCTGGCCATTTTGTATAGCTTTTTGCCTCTAAAATGTATTCCTCCTTACTAAAGGCGAAACCACAAAGTTCAAAAATCTCTTCCTGGTAGCTTTTACTATTCTTTCTACCTATGTCGTCCCATATTCCTGTTTCCCATTTGTGAAATGCCAGATCATCTATGGGAGAGCATTTACCAGCTTTAAGCTCAAATCCTTTTTTTATTTTTGCTTTTATCATGTTTGTAAGAGAGCATGCTTCCTTATCTTTATCTAGGTTAAATAAGTAATCAAATTCTTGAGACTGAAGCCACAAAACATTCTGCAAGTTAAAGTCCAAGATATTATCAACCAAAGAAGGAATAAGTTCCGGAAAATATGTCAACCAAGATATCTCACAATGAGGAAAATCTTCTTTGATTTTCCTCAAAATAGGTGTAGTTCTTATTACATCCCCTGCTGCGGCTAACTTGATTATTAAAATTCTATCTTTCACTTTATCATAATACTTACAATCCTTGCATTTAACTCCAAATTTCTTGTGAAATATACAGGGAATATCTCCCTTAAAAAATCTACAGTCTGTTTTTATCGTGCTCAATTACTACATCACTCCTTTCTTTATTTATGAACCTATTACTTTTTGATATACTTCTTCATACCTTTTAAGCATTTTGTTAATCGTAAACTTTTCTTTAAACAGCCTGTAACCATTTTCTGCCATCTCTTTTCTGCGTTCTGGATTTTCAAACATAAATATTATAGCTTCGGCAAGTTTTTTAACATCCTTAGGTGGGACAAGAAGTCCTGTTTTTTTATCAATAACAACCTCTGGTGTTCCATCTACTGCTGTTGCCACTACTGTCCTTTTTACAGAAAATGCCTCTATTGGAAATAAAGGAAGGCCTTCTAAAAGAGAAGGTAAAACGCCAAATTCTGTTTTTAACACCCATTCAATGGGATTTGAACAAAAACCCATAAAAAAAACATTTTGAGATAAATTATGATTTAATACAAAATTTTCTAAATCATTTTTTAATTCTCCATCTCCAACTATATAGAGAATAGCTTCGGGAATTTGTTTAATAACTTCTTTCCATGCTTTTAGCAAATAAATGTGTCCTTTTTGGACAGCAAGTCTTCCCACTACTACTGCATAGTAGCTTTTAAAAGGTAAAAAATTTCCTTTATACTCCTCTATGCCATTATAGATTAATTTGACTTTTTCTTTTTTAAACCTGATAAAATCTATTAAATTTCCTACTACATTCTTTCCAACACCTGTTAATAAGTCACATCTGGCAAGTTTAAATAGTTTGCCATAGTTAAACACAGTATGAGAAGTGTGTATAAGTTTAAATTTAACAAACGGCAATAACTTGAAAACAGAAAAAATCAATGTCATTCTTCTATGATGAGAATGGACAATATTCGGCTTATATTTGATTAAGTAGAACGTAAGAAGAAAAAATGATATGAAAATTTTCAAAATATTTTTGCTTCCATAAGGAATGTATAAATGTCTCACCATCTTGTCAAAACCTAAACCATCTATATCTTTCTTTGAATCTTCTGATAACACAAAAATACAATCTTTACTAACAAAGTGGTCTGCCAAAGATAAAATGATCTTTTCTGCACCTCCTTTTGATCTTAAAAACGGATAGACAAAGAATAAAACTTTCACTTTTTTTTTGATAATGCCCACAATATGTAAGTTAAAGATGGAAAATATTTTGTAAAAAGCAATCTAAGTTTTAATCAACTTCTCCTTCTGAATTTTATCTATTTCTGTCGGGATCATTTAAGAACTTCCTAAGGACACGTGTCTCCGCCGTGAGAATGTTATCAATATGAATATTCAAACTTCCAAATTCCGAGTTCTCAACTTCGATGAAAAAGATCATGAATTCTATATCCTTCCATCTGACAAATGGCTTTTTGAAGTCTGCTTTGACGTTCCGATTAAAAGTTCTCCATTTATTAAAGATGGGATTATGTACCTCATTAGAGTCGTAAAGTACATAAGTCTCAATATTTAGATAACGTCCGCCAATACTCTCAGCGATAAAGTGCAGTTTGATCGAGCCCGGTGGCTTGTCCTGAGCAGGATCACATTGTAAGTAATAATCAATACTAAAATACTGTAGCCAATCCAACAAATCGTACGGGATGACCTGACCGATCTGTATTCTCTTATCTTCCGGCAAAGGCACAAATTCAACCGAATCCAGGTAAAAAACACCAGCGCCTTCAAGCATTAATAATATGTGGTCTTCCTTCTTAGTTGAACCGATAATCTCATATTTCTGATAATAATCGCTAAGAGCAAAAGTGGCCCACGTTCCATCTCCGCTCCTTACGCGGAGTGTCCTCGTTCCTGATGCACTTTTAGCGTAGAATGTCATCTTATTGGGTTGATCACTATTATAATTGAAGAATGCAGCAGTTAGGAAAATACCATTCCACTCACGATAGGGACCTGAAGAAACAGCTTTCAAAGCGTATTTGCCTTCATATGAATTGCCATCTGCCTCCCTTGAAGCAGAATGGTTACCATGCCAAATCCACTGACCCTCAGTTTCAAAAGTTGAGTCCCCTTTCGAAAGCAGGTTGCCTTTTGGTTCTTCTTCATCAAGCATGATATGTAATGAGAACTTACCGTCTGATCGGATGTCAGAAACCCTCTCAATCAGAGAGTGCGGTGGATTATTTTCCCCATCCCACCACTTAATAGGTTTCCCATCCGGTCTGTAGATTTCATCCCACGCCCAATATTCATAAATACGTTTCCAAGCCCGATAAGGATGATGAGAAAGCCTTACACCCCAACTCTCAAGTAACTCACCATTCTCGAATGATGGATCGTTAATCGTAGTCTCTATTCCATTTTTTCGAGGCAGTGTTTCAGTATAAAAGTTCCTCATTCGGTCATGATTAGACTCATCCCGGTCCATTTTGTATATGGCGAGGCGCGGCATAGAATACACCTCTTCCGGTTCAAAAAGAGCCATAGGTTTATACTTAAGAAGTTCCTGAAATACCTTATACTGATAGATTCTATCCCAACTCATAATTACATAATCGAAGTTTTTAGAATAATAATCCAATCCCTTATCGAAGCCGGGCTTTTTCACTACATCGAAGTACCCAGGTATCAGATCTGTTCCGTACCGGTCATATGCAATGCGAGATCCGGGGGGGATATGGTCAATCATCCATTTGCGATAATCAGTGCGTCGAGAAAAACTACCTTTGCCTGATTTAAAATTATGGATTTGGGTTGCCTCATTCAACATTTCTATTGCGACGAAAGCTATGGCTCCAATAATGATTCCACATAATAAAAGCCGAAAATAGGCTAGCTTGGTACGAATCACATATCGCCATAATGGATCTAACGCCGAACCTATTAGCAGCGCACATATGGGGACAACTACCAAATAGTGATGTGTATAAGGCGAACTTTGTGTGACAGGTATGATAAAAAGATTTGCCGAAATAAATGCAACTAACATCATCAAGCCGAGCTTAAACCGCCGGATCAACAGTATAATCAAACCAACCAAAGCAAGCGCTAAAGGCAATAGTTTTAAGATGGAAATCGGAGCATGAATTTTTGAATAAACAAGAGAAGGACTGAAAGTTGTAGCCAGAAGGTTAGAATATACGAACTTCATTCGACTTAACAATTCCGCAGTTAGTTTGAATGGCCCCATACTGCTGCCCAACCACTCAGAAATTAATTCGACTTGAACAGCTTTTAAGAACTGGCCTACTGCAAGGAGACTTTGTGGATTTGTAATAACAAAGCCTCCCAATGCTGCAAACGGCAGGATGAGCCAACGTAGATCCCTTAATGCATTTAGCATACGAGAAACAAGGTTGTCACCCTTCTGTGCAAGGATATGGCCGGCTACTAAGGGGAAAAAGAAACCTAACGCGAATAGCCTAGAAGATACGGCTGCTCCGTAAATTGCTCCAGCTACAAGGTAAAGAGCCCATCCTTTTGTGTTAATAATCTTGAAAGCCAGATATAAAGTCAATGTGCTTAGAAACACGACCATCGTGTCACTGTGTGCTATTACAGCACGGTATATTTCGATTCCGTTTAGAGCGAAGAACAGCCCTGCAAGCGATGCCGTTAACTTTCCAAATACATTCTTGAACATTAAAATCAAAACGGCTATAGTCCCTAAGGACATAAATATGCTCAAAATCCTGCATATTAGGAAATGGGTCCATAGTGGAATGAGCGGCTGTGATGGAAACAAGCCAACGCCTACCGCAAACCGATCAAATATTTTATACACAATTAGCGAAAGATAGTTATACGCTGGACAATACCAGAATCCATCCGGCTTTTTGATCCTGAGAAAGTCATGATGTAGTGAAATATCATGCGTCATACTCATTACGACTTGTTCGTCGCTCATTCGCGTATCTGGCAATTGCCAGTATACGCCAGACCAACGTAGCCAAAAAGAAAGCAAAAGTACCGCAATACAAATACTAAAGAACCAATTACGTTGTATGATCCTCGCCATCTTTTCAAAAGTGAATCGTAACTTCATATCATTTTTCACTCATAGTATCTTATGCTTTTCTTCTGACAATAAGAATCGAACCTGATATCTTGCGCAGAAGACCTTCTTTCAGATCTGTTGCCATTTCTTTCAAGTTTTTCTCCAAACTGTTGTCTGTTGTAAACCATTAGAAAAATCTACCCTCTTCCAGCCATCTAATATGTAAAAAATACTCTGATATTTTTCTCTATCAGAATTGTCGAGAATCAATATTCCTTCTTTTTTTATTTTATCTATTGCATTTATCATACAAGCTACTCTTGCTCTGCCATCAATTAAGACAAAATCAAAATAATTATCAGGATATTTTTGAATTTCCTGAAAATAAGGATGAAATTGAGGCTTTGGAGGCAATCCAACCAATTTGTTTCCTTTCCAATTATTCCAAGGAATTTTGCTGATTTCTTCTCTATCAACAGCTTCAATCAATTTATAGTCTGTTTTAGAAATTAGCCCTTTCTTTTCCAGGTTGGTTTTCACTTTTTTATACCAACTTTTATCGTTCTCTATGCTAACAAGAAAATTTATTCTTTTGGCAAAAAATACAGTACTCCTGCCACTACCCCATTCAAACCCAACCATATCCTCTGTTAAAAAAGATTTAATGTACTTTATAGCCTTTGGGGGCAACCAGGGAGCTCCTGGATGCAACACTTTGTATATCTTATATTTACACTTATATAAAAAGTTTTTCATTGCATCTATTCTCTAAAAAAGAGGGCATGTGTGCTATTTTTAAAAAGGGGACTATTGTCCCTTTTTTCCTCTATGTACAGTCAACCAATGCTTTCAAGGGCTTCCCTGAAACAATTGACAGAGTAATCAATCCCATAGTTCGACGCAGTTGCATAAGCCCGTTTGCAAAATTCTAAGTATTCTTTTTCGTGTATGGATAAAATCTTCTGGATTGCCGAAAATAAAGATTGCAGCTCTCCTGCCTTAACGGCATACCCGTTTTTACCATCGATCACCATCTCTTTTGCCATAGCTTTGTCAGTAGTAATGACAGGAATCCCCATATACATTGCTTCATTTATAACCCATCCCCATGCGTCTTTAAAAGTAGGCAGAATTAATATCTTGGCATTCTTAAGATAGTCGTATTTTTCAGTACCCTCTTTATACCCTACGAATGTAATCTTGATCTTCTTTGAGTATTCCTCGATTAATCTTTTTACATCTTCATGTCCATCGCCTATGATTAGGAGATTAAAATCAATACTATTCTTTTTTAAAATATAGGCGGATTCCAAAAGAAGCCCTATTCCTTTTTTTCCTCTTAAATATCCAAGATAAACTATCGTATTTCCTTTGTGAGCTATCTTCCTTGGCTTTAGGGCATATTTGAATTGTCTCCCGATCATTTCTTCGTAAGGATAACCTTGAGTTCCAATAAAAATTCTGTCTCCATTAACCTTATAACTGTTCTGGAGATGATAACGACATTCTTTACCATATGCTATAAATCTTTGTGCAGCCGGATAAAGAATTTTTTTTCTTATCCAATGAATTATTGTGTCTCCAATTTTAAAAAAAAGATTATTACCTAACGTATATCCAGGAAAAACACCTGTCCATAGAAGGAAATGAATTTTTCTTTTTTTGCAAACTCTCAAAGCCTGCAGCATAGTTAATAAATTTGGTGGATTATCCATAGCTATCACTACATCAGGAGACACATTTTTTATCAGAGTAGATATTCCATGATTTAATGTCAGATTTTTATTGAACAAAGAAAAAGATACTTCAGGTAAAAAAACATGAGAAAAATTTAAATCTTTGTCTACAATTTTCCACAATCTACCCTTTTCTTTTTTTTGAAGAAATACCACTGTTAAATCATAAAATTCACTTAATTTTTTAAAAAGAGGCAGCCTAAAAGGAGCGGGGATATTATGGAAAATTAATATCTTCTTCATTGTTTTATCAATTATTCTATTAATCTCTTATAAATTTTATCAATTTCTTCTGTTTTTTTACTCCAGGAATATTCATGTCTAAATCTGTCAAAATCAACTTTCTTATTTAGCGCTTTGATAATTTGATCTGCAATTTTTTCATCGTCATCTTCAACATCAACCCATTCAACAATTTCATTCAAAAATCCATCCGTATAGAAAGATCTTGAACAAATCACTTTCAGGCCACAACTCATTGCTTCCAATATGACCTTAGGAAGCCCCTCAGAATGAGATAAAAGCAATAAAATATCATTTTCGGCATAAACATTAGGAAGGTCAGGATAAGGAATATATCCTTTCCAGATAATTCTTTTATCGATATCCAGATCTTTAGAAATTGATTTCAATTTTGAAATATAATTCTTATCGCCTCTTCCTACAATAGTTAAAATGGGAGACATCCCTTTTTCAGCCAAAACTTTTATTACGGAAAATATCTTCTCAACATTTTTACGTTCTCCTAAAATGCCCACAAAAATAATATTCAGGATACTACTATCCTTTTTTGTCTTGAAAGCAAATTTTTTTACGTTTATACCATTCTCTACAACAAATACTCTTTCACTTGGGCATTTATAGTTATTGATAAAGATATCTTTCTCGCTCTGGCTCACGGCTATAATAGCATCTGCTGTTTTTGCTGTGAGAAAATCCTGCACAACCATTAGGGGCCATATAAATAAGGCTTTTGTCTTATTTAAATAATTAGCTTTTTTCCAGAAAGTTTTAAAATTTTTTATGCCAGACTTATGGACATGAAATATATAAGGAATTTTTTTATAAAAACCTAAAAGCCTTAAGGCATTGAACCAAAAAGCAGTATTACCGTGAAAATGAATAACATCTATTCTTTTAGTTTTCAAAATTTTCCATATATAATAAATAAGCTTAATATCAAAATATAAAAACAAGCCAAAGAGATAAGTAGGCAAAGATTTCCCTATTCTTTTTACCTCTATCCCAACTTTTTTAATGTAATGGTCATTGCTGTTTCCTCCAGCCAAAAAAATAACTTTATGACCTTTTTTTATTTGAGATAAGGAAATCTCAAAAGGCCCGGGGGCTAATCCATCCCAAGGGGGAGGATATTCGTGACAGACTCTAAGGATTTTCATGTATTTCCTGTCTGCTAAAGTCTAAAAAGAATTTTAACAAAGTAGTGTCAGCAAATGCTTATTGCCCGAGCCGATAAGATGATGAAAATCATTCTTTGATTCTTTGCATTCAAAGTGTGGAGCAATTCCTGCCTCATTTGTTATTGACTTCACTTAGATAGGGGGCATTAACTATGGGAGTTCCATCATTTTTTATAACATCAACCATGAAATCTTTTAATCTTTTACAAAATATTTGTCGGCCTTCATTTGTCCACAGCTGTTTGTATTGCTCCTGTCCTTCCTTTGCAATCTCAATTCGTTTTTCTTCATTGCGTGATAAAAATTTGTAGGATTCGACCAAATCAGATAAATCCCATTGGATTGGCCAATAGGTCAGATAGGGAACATGAAGTTCCGGCCACGACAAAAGATGAGAGACATCCGGCTTAAGCAGGGCAGCACCGGAGGCAAAGGCTTCGAAATCACGACGACAAATTTCACCCCAACCAAACAAACTCAGGACAATCTTAGATCGTACAAGGGCATCCTGATATTTTCTCCCTCGGATGCTTTGTTCAACCCATATCTTTTCATCTTGAATTTGTTTTAAAAGATGAAGCGCCCGCATTCTTTGAAAAGAAATTGTCTTTCTTTTATAATCGGTTCCAAAAAGAGCTAGCAAATTCATATCTCTTGTTTCTTGATATGAAGTCCAGGACATACGATGTTGTAAGCAAAATAATCTTTCGATCCGATCCGAAAATAAATTCCATAACCGCGTTAATCTTCTACCATTGCGATTATCAATAGGTCCAGTATTCCAGGAAATGCCTATCTTTGTTCTTTCTTCTGATTGCAGTGGAGTGAATTGTTCATCATAATTATCATCAATGTTAAATTTTTCATGAAAATATTGTGTATAGATTCGATTTCCATACATTTTTTTTTGATATAAAGTCCAATCTTTTAATATTTGTTTTTTTAAATATCTTGACACATAGGGCAATACTTCAAATTGGGTGTTGCCTGTGCTATCCCGTAAGTCAAACCATACCATTTTTTTTACGTGTTCTCTCATTTGTCTGAGAATATCCAGTTTATGTATCTTTTCTGAGTTTCTGTGTTTTTCAAGGTGGAAATATCTTGATGATATGAATAGACTATCGCATTCGTACAGTTTTTCTGATATTTTCGTGAAGAATTTAAACGATAGACCAAGCTGTTTTAAATAGTGCTTATTGATAAAAATTGGATACCAATGTGGAGGTACTGGACTTATGTAAAACTTTGTAGGCAAGTCTAATACATTAATTATTATCATAACAAGCTTATTATGGGATATTTATTTGTTAAAAAAATATTAAGCAAATTAATTATCTTTAGGCTTCTTAAACACAGAGAAAAAATTAGTATTAAAAAATTCATTTTTAGATGAAATTGGCAATTGGCAACTCGCTTTTCCAAGCAATATTGTAAAAGGAATCCAAAGACCTTTTGTTTAAGACTCTTTTTGGATGAAATTTAGATAATGATATATCAATTGCGTTGTACCATAAATTTCTTGGAAGAAACCTCACTAAGCTCATATCTCCGCAGCCAATGTCAAGGAATACCGTATTATGTCTTAGATATTTCTTTATCAATTTACCAACCTCTCTTTCAATAAATCCATCAACCAACAGATAATTTTTTAAGAAAACTTCTGGTCTAATTGCAGAGTCGAAAACCTTGTTTTTCAGATTTGGTAATCTAGGATCATAGGGGAGGATGAAATTTCTAACTTTTAAGGTTTTATTTAATTTAAAATCAAGCTTGCCTTTCATAATTATTTCATTATAAAGACCATGATGGTATTAATGGAAAAGTTATCGACCACAATTAATTCAAAATTAGCAAATGTTTGATTTAGAATGGAATCAATTGTTTCTTTTAATAATTCTTTCCGATTATAGGTTGTTACAATAACGCTGACAAGCGGTCCCTCTTTACTAGTTGATATAGTGTTCTTCTAAATAATCGAATAATTCGTTTATTCCTGTTTCCAGATTTGTTTGAGTGTCGAAACCCAATTTTTTTATCTTTGTGGTATCAAAAGAATATCTTTCAACTTTTTTAGAATTGTCCAACCCGTTAGAAATCGAATTATCCGGCAAATAAATTGGAATTTCACTACGATATTTTTCTTCGTATGCTCTCTTCACTATATGAGCCAATTCTAATATTGTTAATGTATTTCCTGAAGCAATATGAAAAGTATTTTCTTGAAAATCTTCACCTTTTGTTTCAAGTAATACTTCAATAGCCCTACAAACATCAGAGCAATGGATAAAGTCTCTTTTGGGGGAACCATCAGACAACAATTTTATCTCATTTTGTTCAAAAGCTGTTTTGCAAAGCTCATTAATAACAAGCCACCAACAATTGTTTTCTTTAAAAACAGGGTTACCATAACTGTTTGAAAGCCTTATATTTATACATGCTGTATCCGTTTTTCGATTATAATAGTTACAGATATTTTCAGATAAAAAATGTGTTAATCCATAGGCATTTTGTGGTGAAGGAGTATGTTTTTCTGTAATGACCCTATAGGGAAGTTTTCTATAAACATGGATGGTTGAAAAATAAATAAACTTCTTTAACCCCTTTTTTGCAAACTTATTTAACAGATTCCAGGTGGGCATTACATTGATGCAAGAAACCAGATTGGGATTATCTTCAGATTTTCGATGATCCAGTGATATCAGATGAATTACAACATCATAATTTTTCTTTGCAAGATTTGAAATTGCGTCCTCATTGCGAATATCTCCAACGATGACTTCTTCCATTGTTGAAGTCCATTGATAATATTCTGATGGATTAAAACTATCAAATACTGTAACACTATATCCCTTTTCAGCAAGGTATTTACTTAACCTTGCCCCCAGGTACCCACATCCGCCTGTAATCAAAATTTTTTTCATACAGCATCCCAGTTATATTCAATCTGCTCCAGGTTCAGTCTTTCAACTTCATCCGGATCATGTTCCATATCAGCAACATTTAGGATCAAGTTTATACCATTATCTTTACCCTTAAAAGCCAACCACACACCCGGAAGAACGGTCAATCTCTGGTAAGCATCTACTGAAATTTCAACAGATAAGAAGTTTCCTCTTGTTTTGCTTTTCTCTCTATGGTCATATAATACAAAAACTACTTTCCCCACTGGTACAACAAGGTTCAAGGTCATACTTTTATGCTTATTCCATCCCTTTATTTCACCAAAATTAACTTTCGTAAAATATGCCTCGCCAAACGCGACAAAACCCTGATCATTCTTTTTTATACCATGCAAAATATCTCCCTTTGGGTGGGAAATTTTTTTTAAGGGTGTCAGGAGTACACCCTCTATGCCTGTTCGGCCCATTGAATTTCCTTATCAGAAGCTATTCTTTCGTATTCATCAATCTGGGATAAAGTAAAATCAAACATATTGATTTGGCCTTTATAAAACTTTAAGTACCAGCTACCGGTAAATTCTATCAATTTTTCATAGTCTAAGGTTAGCATCCACTTAAGAAGCAATAACGCTTTATCACAATTTAGTTTTAGAAGACCTGCTTCATGAAATTTAATATTATCTGTTACTTTGTATGCCTGTGCTTTATCACTGTTATTCCAATATTTACTTAAGTCTCCAATCAGAGTTTCAACAGTCTGACTATATTGAGATAATGGTCCAAAATTAAAACTTTCCCCATTCAAATCATCACCCTTGTATAATTGCAAGCCAAGGGTAAGATACCCACTTAGCGGCTCCAGAACATGCTGCCAGGGTCTTGTGGCATTGGGACTTCTGATTTCAACAACTTTATTTTTGCTCCAGGCTTGCATGCAATCCGGAACAATCCTGTCAAGGGCCCAATCGCCTCCACCAATAACATTTCCTGCTCTGGTCGTAACAACTTTTACATTACAGTCAGATCTTTTAAAAAATGAATGATAGTAGGATTTAAAGATCAATTCAGCAGCGCCTTTTGAACCACTATAGATATCCCTTCCGCCCAATCTATCAGTCTCTTTGTATCCCCAGACCCATTCGACATTATCATAGCATTTATCACTTGTTATAATAATTCCAACACACTTATGATTAACAGTCCTTAAAGCCTCTAAGATATTAGTAGTACCCTGAACATTAGTGGAAATCGTCTCAACGGGGTCCGAATATGATACAGACACTAATGATTGTGCCGCCAGATGAAATAAAAAATCCGGCTTAATTTCATTAATAATTATCTTAACTGAATCAAGGTCTCTGATATCTTTATTATGATGTACGACTTTTTTCTCTAAACCAAGCTCTTCAAACATGGAAGGTTTTGTAGGAATGTCCTTGGAAATGCCATATACCTTTGCACCTAATTTCAATAACCAGGTGGTAAGCCAACTTCCCTTGAAACCTGTATTCCCTGTAATGAGTACTTTCTTTTTTTTGTATATATTTTCAAACACTTCTTTTGTCACTTCCATACCATCCATGGCGCGTTATTCGTTTTAACTAAATGATCGAGATAATCGCGTTCTCTCACATTATCCATGCATTGCCAGAACCCCTCATGTCGAAAGGCCTTTAACTGACCTTCTTCTGCAATTTGTTGGAGCGGCCCAAATTCAAAGTCGCAATTTTCATCGTCAGTCAGATAAGAAAGCATTTTTTTACTAAACACAAAAAACCCGCCATTAATATAACCTCTACCCATTTGCGCTTTTTCCTCTAAACCCAAAACTGAATCTTCTTCATCTATATTGAGTTCACCAAACCTTGACGGGGGGCGTACAGCTGTTACTGTTCCAATACAATTATGGCATTTATGAAACTCAACCAGTTTTTTTAGGGCAATGTCACCAACACCATCCCCATAGGTTAAATGAAATATATCACTTTTAATATGTCTCTCTAATCTTTTGATTCGTCCTCCCTTTAGAGTGTTCTGACCTGTATCAACAAAGATAATCTCCCAATCCTTTTCATCTGAATGATTAAAATATTCAGGCTCAGTTTGAGGATTCAGTTTCAACCTGAAGTCACCGCTAGTTATTCTGTAATTGTGAAAAAATTGTTTTATATAATCACCTTTATAACCCAAACCTAAAATAAAACGTTTAAAACCATAAGAGCTGTATATCTTCATAATATGCCAAAGAATCGGCATACTACCGATTTCAACCATGGGTTTCGGTGTCTTCGTGGTTTCTTCGCTTAGGCGCGTACCCTTACCGCCGCATAATATTACTACTTCCATGGGCATCTTATTCCTTTCGAATACATATTAACCTTAATTCCTTCTTTTATCCATTGCTCTGCAATCCCTCGTTTATCGTAGAATTGAACCACACCCTCTGCTTTGGCACTCAGATTGGTGACAATAAAGCCTACTCTCGGGAACAAATCTCTTTGATGCCACTCCACTTTTGCCACCACACACCGTCTCTTGTGCCAAGAAGCCGCCTGCTACTTGAAATCATGAAACCTAACAACAGGCCTTCTCGATGGACGTCCAACAGGACGAGTCAGCAGATGTTTAATCTTATCATACAAGACATCATTTGCCGGAAGACGGATATCATACAATAAATCCTTTTCCTCAAGGTAATCATAAATCTCAGGCTTTGTAAATGCAGCATCACCACGAAAGTACTTCTTTACTTTTTTGTTTTCATACCGTCGAATGATTGGTTCCAGCAGTTCTTTCCAGCGATCAGCACTGTGGACATTACCTGGACGAAGCAGCACTCCCTCACAGTCGGCATACTGGTTAAAACAAAACAGAGGATGATAACAATTACATTTGAAATGACCATTGTATGCAGAACCTTCCTGTTCTCCATGTACAGGGCTCTCTGAACTGTCCATATCCAAAATGACTCTATGATGGGGTGTTTTCTCCATCGCTTTGGTAACCCATCTTCCGTTAATTTCAGACAAACCTTCGGGGTTTTTATTCAGGGGAAGAATCTCAATCTCCAATCGACCTACTGTATTAGCGGAGGCAGCATTCTTCTTCTTTTCCGTCACTTCTCTCATGACCGGATCAACTGATAAACGCTGAGCATCATTGACATCTTCATATCCTGCCAGCCGGCTGTATACAGACTGGCGCAACAGGTTGGTCATATCATGCTGAATATTGCGCCCGGTCCGTCTATCGCTCATAACAGCAGATGCCGACTCGAATATTCCATAATGCCTCATCAAGCTCCCGATAAACAAGCAGGCCCCCATCAGAAGTCAATCTTGCACCATGAAATTCTAGCTTGATTTTTCCATTAAAACGAATATTTAATCTTTCACCCTTTGTGTGTTTCGTTTTTTGTGCCATTATCACCCTATATCTTTTTATATAATAACAACTTAGGGTGAACTTGTTAAATGTTTTTTGTGTTTTATATGGGGAATATGGGATTAAATCTTTTATTAAGAGATACAAAGAAGAGAATAAGTTGTAATTTTGGGAAAGAGAAGGATAAATTGTCAAACATAGGTACTAACGGATAATGGGCGGTATATCCAGTTCAAAAAACTGAAGTTGCAATAGGTTTTGATCCTGGTGAAGATCCTCCAATATTTATCAATGCTATTTTCATCTTATTATCCTGCTATTTTCTTTTAAAAATCATATGTTCATATTTTTCAGAAAATTCTACTCTTGGTATTATCTCAGCAAGACCACGTTCAAGAAGTTCGAATCTATGAAAAAATTTGATGTAATGCTCGATACAAGTTTTTTTTAAGACCCCCACTTTTCCTTTAATATTAGTTTGAGTAGTACCAGCCGGTCTTTGCATCAAATATATCCAAGTTGTTACTAACTCATCTATATACTTTGCATAATTCTCCACTACATGTGGCTCCATTTCCTGGAAAGATATTGTATTGCAAAACAACTCAAATTGAAGATTTTCTATGTTGGGTAGTTGCCATGGAGCTAGACATATAATTCTGAAATCCTTAAAAAACTTTGCATCAATTCTTTTTTGTCTCTTTACCAAATTATAGTTAGCAACTTCGTTTTTAAAACAAGCAGAAAGATACTGTTGTGAAAAATATAGTTGCGGAGGTATGTCAACAATACAAATTTTAAGATGGGGGTGCGCTTTTGCAAACACTTCTGCAAGTGTCCCAAAACCTGGTCCAATTTCAAGAACATTATTGATATTTTCGAAATCAATGAATTTCTTCATGTAGATATACTGCGAGAATTTTGTCAAAAAGCCAAATGTATACCTTCTTCCATTTACTGTGAATATATCCAGTGGATTTCCCAGGCCCGAATCTTCAATTCTGTCAAGAACTCCGCCTTTATCTAAAAGCTTCACACAATAATAACTTAATGCTTGAAGAGTTTTTGCATATAGTTTTAATCCGCCCGATAACATCTTAATTGTTCTCGGATAAGACAAAACGCCTATCTTCAAGGCCAACCCTATCCGATCTAATATACTTTCAATTTTTACTATTAATCTGTTTTCCTTCTCATCAATTAGCCGGTTAGAAAAAGGCAAACTAAGAGGGTCTACTGAAAAATGAGCGCCTAATTCTGCATCGATGTTTCTAAACTGATTAATATCATTATTCCGAAACCAGGAAATTGTTTTTGGCTCCAAACTTTTCCATAAATTTGTAGGGCAAAAAACTTCCGGCACGTCTCTCATATCCTCCATCATCTCCCATAAGGCTCCTCTATCGTTTACAATTTTAATCTCATCCATGGAATTTCTCTCTCCTCCCTCTTCTAAAAAGTTCTTCAACTAGGATTTGCATCCTAATAATGCCTTAGAAATTTCTTTATCAATTTACCAACCTCTCTTTTAATAAATCCGTCAACCAACAGATAATTTCTCAAGGAAATTCTGGGTATATAATTGTCTTAATAATTAATTTAAGTTTCGAATCTTTTCTAATTCCAGAATCGAAAACCCTGTTTATTAGACTCGGTAGTTGAGGAACATAGGGTATAATAAAATTTTTAATTTTCAAAGTTTTATTTAATTTAAAACTAAGCTTGCCTTTCATGATTATTTTATTACAAAGACCATGATAGTATTAAATCTTTTATTAAGAGAAACAAGGAAGAGAATCGGCTGTAATTTTGGGAAAGAGAAGGACAAGTTATCAAATAAACGTACTAACGAATAATGGGCGATATATCCAGTTCAAAAAACTGAAAATATATATTTAATAGTTTCTTAGCTCGGTTATACCATGAATATATATCTAATTTATCAAATCTATTATGGAATCTCAGAGAATTTGGATTCTGAAGTATTTTATCAATTTCAAATATAAATTTTGCTTTATTCTCGGGTTCGTAGAAAGTAATTCCTCCAAAATCTTTCATCACCTCATAAAAAGACGAAAATATAGGGGTGAGTATATAACCTCCAGATGCAAGATATTCAAAAGCTTTCATAGGTGAACATCCATCTATTGTCACTACTTTACTTTGATAGGGCATAACTAATAAATCAGCGCACGTAAGGTACAAAGGGACCTTTGAATTTTCTATATAACCTGTGAATATAACATTATTGCTAGTAAGTTTATTTTTATATTTATTTATTTCTGAATTTATTCCTCCAATAATCAAAAACAAATAATTTTTATCCTTATAAAAAGTGGCAGCGTCAAGTATAAATTCAATCCCTCTCCCTTCTCTTAAAGAACCAGCGTAACATATTATTTCTTTTTCTAAAGGCAATCCTAATTTTTCTCTTAATTCCTTTTTTTTAAACTTCGCAATCCTTTTAAATTCTGGAAGATCTACCCCATCATGAGCTACAAATATTTTATCGGAATTTAGACCATAGTTACCCCACAACTCTTTTAGCCTTTTTGATACTGCGATCATACAGATATTTTTGTTTCTTATTAAAGCTTCCACCCTTTGTCTGTATCTCAACGTGATATTTTCAGAAGGATAATAAAAAGTATGATTCTCATATATCACTTTTTTGCCTGTACGCACAAGAAAAGCAGCTACTCTTTCATTTCTCGTAATAATTATCGCTCTATCATTCCAATTAAAGCTCTTAAAAAAAGAGCCTATGGCGAAAGTAATTATGGCCAATTTTCCTTTAATAGAGATATTTGGAATAAAGTTTATTTTAAAGTTATTCTTTACTCCATACCTTCCACTCAATTCCATAGAATTTATACTTTTTTTCCATCCAGGCACTAAAATTTCCACATTAAATCCAATATCAGAAAATGCATCTGCCATTTTCATTATCTGTATTGGATTCGCCTGAATCCCGAAGAGATTAGAAGTAGATATGATCTTGATATTATACATTTCCACTCTTCTGCGTTAAGTATTTCTCAATAAAAAACTTTTTGTTATGTGTATTTGATAGAATGCCAATCAACATCGCAAAACAATACCCAGTTGTTTTGCTTATCCATCCCTGACTATAAATTCCTCCTATTATATAAAGAAGAGCAAGGCATAAAATTAAAAATTTTAACTCTGGGTTAGCAATAGTTATTCGAATTCTAATTTTGAAAAGATTATAAGCTAAGTAAAAAAATATCAATAAACCAGAAATTCCACCGAACAGCAGCACCATCGGAAAATCATATCCAATAGTTAATTTTGTAAATATTTCACGTTCTTTAGGTGTAAAGTTTCTAGACCAGGCTAAACCTCTACCGGCAAATAATTTATCTTCGTCTTTGAGAGTAGAATATGCCCATATAATTGCCCCTCCTCTATGCATATTAGCGATATTGACAGCAAAAAAGGTTCCATAATATTCGCTACTAAAATAGTGAAATGGGTTGAATGCTTTACTTTCACTCTCTTTCTTCAGCACTTTATTAAATTGAAGAAAGCCAAAGAAAATGAGGCAAAGAATAATGACCAAAATGACCTTCCCTGAAATCCTCACCTTATATTTTTTTATAAGAATAAATGGAACAAAGAAAATATTTATAATAAAGAAAAACATTGATGAGCCAATGAAAAGAGATGAACTAAGATAAATAATCAGAATTATTTTATTTAAATCTAACTTTTTAAGTGATATAATGTATAAAACCACTCCTGTCATAAATATACCCATAACTCCTGTTTGATGATATCCAAATGTTCCTGAACAGAACTCTGGGTCTCTTAGAACCAAGAATTGCATCAATTGTATTGGAAGTTGTGCCAATACCAAAAGCATTAGAAAATTTATATAGTGAGTAATGGTTTCGTTCTTAAAACGAAAATACTTAAAAAAGATATAAAGCCATATTACAGAAAAATAATCCTTGAAACTTTGAAGAGTTGAAAATAAGCTGTGTCCTTGATTTATGGAATAAGTGATAAAAAAGATTGAAATACCCAGTAATATTAAAATTTCTTTTCTAAAGATTTCTTTTTGAAATATGAGTAAAAAAGAGCACAAAAGAAATATATGCAAATCAGTAATTCCAATTATTTGGGTATAAATAAGTCCCATATCATAAGAAATCCAGTTAAAAGAAAACATACCAATGATTAAGAAAATCCCTCCCCAGTGGATGAAAACTTTATAAAGAAACTTTTTTCTTGTTGTTAAAAGAGAAGAAAAAGAAATAAAATTTTTTGAGTCGTCATTAATAGCTTTTGCTATTAATGAATCGAAAAGCCCCGCATGGATGGATAAGAACATAATAATTATGAAGACTCTGCTTAGAATCAAAACTAACAGCTTTAGAGGCAACGACTCTTCAGTCAATAATGTTTTCAGCTCAAAACTCAATAGAGGTACATTTATTATCGCCGCTAACAGACCAATAACATGAATCATTTTGTAAATAGATTTATTAAACATTTAAATCTCTTTTATGTCATTGTCATTGCGAGGAGGGGAGGAGATTCCTCGCTTTGCTCGGAACAGGCTACGCAATCTCATAGGAAAAATGAGATTGTAAGGGCTTATTAATAAACTTGTCCTTGTAGAAATCTCAATTGACTATTTTTTATCTCATCTATGGTTAATCCAAGAGCTTCAATTTTTTCTTTAAATAACAAATATTCATTAGGATAATTTTTATCTAGCCAGATTAAATGTTCATTTATTGTTTCATTTACGCCAACATTTTCAAAGGTAACAGGTTTAAATCTATCAAGATGAATTTCATAGATACGAGTACTCTGTTTATCAAATTTCAAAGTGGCCCATTCAGCTCTATCAAAATAGGCTCTAAGAAACAAACCTTTCGCTGAAATGACAAGATAATCCGGATTTTCTCTTTTCAAAGCACGCACGATATCTTCTTCAATTATAGGGAATATAATACGATGCCTATCTGCGTGACTATCGAAAGCCCAATAGGTAATAAGATAAAGCAACTTTGCATTGTCACTTCTTTTTTTAGGTAATTCTGCAATATGGAAACCTTTATTAGGATGGAACTCAGGAATTTCATAATCTGTTACCTCAAAAAAATCCAGTGCTTCACAAGTATATCCATCAGCAATTATTTTGGCATTTTTAGGGGTATTTTTTTTGAGCCATTCAGCTGCCTCCTGGTGTTCTATCGTGTATCGACCATATACTTCAAATTGTTTCTTTGAAAAAATAGATAATGGATAAATACTATCAGTCCAAAATTTCCAGGTACTGCGATTCTTATCAAATAATTGTGCTGTTATTAAAAAGAATCCTACAAATACAATCAATAAATTACTGATTAATCTGGGATATTTTTTATTTATTGAACTAAAAATATTAAATTTTTTATATTTATTATTAAATTTAACTGCATAGCTAATTAATAAAGAGATACAGGACACAACAAAGGTTGCAAGAGGGACATAAAGAAACATATAAACCATGGCTGTTTGGCTAAATCTACCACCATAATCTGCTATCCGTAAGATCAAGGGTAGAGAACACACCCCTAAAGTTGACAGAATAAGATCAGATTTTTTCTTCGAAATTAGTCCACGGATAAATACAAAAAACCACCCAAAAATCATGAGAAAATATAAAGGCGTAACTTCCTGTAAATAAATTTTGTAGAATTTATTTATGTTTTTTGGTAGACCAGTGGTAAACAAATATGTCAAATATTTCAAAAATGCAAATGGACCCTGATAGCCAAATAATGTTGTCGCTAACTTTTGATATTGAAAACGCACTACATCAAATATAGAAAGAAAAGAATCAGCGGTGAGAAACATATAAATAGCCCATAAAACCAGAGGCATAGCCAAAGCTCCTAAAACCCAAAGGCCTAGTTTCCCATACTCCCATCTTTTTCCTTTAGGTGCTAAAAGAACCATACCAAAAGGGAGACCTAAACAAAAAAAAGCAGATTCTTTTACTAATAGCGCTAATCCTAGGCTAATACCAGCGAAAACCGCCCAGATGCGGCTCGATCGAGTTAAGGTAATATAATAAATAAATATAAATAATAGGATAAAGAAAGGAAGAACAATGTCCGTATCAATAAAGCATGCTACATAATTTACACCATATGAGGTTAAGACCAAACCACTAGAAAGAAGCCCGACAGCTATGCTATAAAAAATCCGACCCAATAGATAAATCAGAATAATCCCCAGTGCTAAAAAGATTCGGGTTACTAGAGAAGCAGAATGAACGTTTTTTCCCCATAATTTAAAACCTGAAGCTAATATTATTATAAAAAGCGGCCTCCTGGGAGTTAGAGCGTCATCGCTCATTATTTCATGATTCTGTTTATGTAAAAGTTTGCTAGCCTCCTGTAAGTACCTGGCTGTATTATTAGTAACAGAGACACCTGCTACGGATGTAATAAGCAGAGCAATGATGATAACAATAATAAGGGGTATGAATTCTTTGATAATTCTAGGGTTGCACTTTATTCTCATGATTTAAATGATCATTAAGAAATATATAAGATATGAAGAATGCTATAATGGTTTTTTATTTTATTTCTAATTAATAAACAAAGTGATTGCCTCTAAAAATTTCCAAGAAAGGGGATTTCTTTATCAAAGCAAGAATCATTTCGCTGTGCCAATCAAAATTTCCTTTCTCTCTAATGAAAGGAATTATTCCATCATTTTGAGCTACTTGAAAAATTTTTTCAATTTGGAGGTCACTTAATTTCCCAAGAATTTTTCTTGTGTAATATCCAACTAATATTTCTCTCTGTAAAGCTTTTTTCCATAATTTTTCATATTCTGCCAATGCTTTGGTTGAGAAACAGCCATCCTCAAATCTTTTCAGGATTACTTCAGAGGCAATTTCCGAGCAGAGAAGTCCAAAATAAATTCCGCCTCCTGTAGTTGTTTTAACCTGTCCAGCAGCCTCTCCAACTGCTAACACTCTCTCCCCATAAGTTTTGGATATTAAACCATGGGCGATAGATTTGAATTGGATCCGTTCCTTATCCAAATTTGCCATCTTTTGTGGGTAAAACTCTTCTATCAAATTATGAAAATAAACCATTGGGTCGCCATCAGTAATTAAGCCTATCCGGACTGTTTCTTCACTTATAGGGACTGCCCAGGCAAAACCTTGGGAGGCGATATTCTTCCCGATAAAGATTGCTGTAGAATCAATATTTTCCATCTTGAGCTCAGATTGAACTGCATTTAAAAAATCTTTTGGGGATCCTAAGCCTAGCTTTTTATTTAATCTACAATCTACTCCAGTAGCAATAATGGCCATTCTGGCAGAATATTTTCTGAGATATTTGCCTTTTACTTCTGTCAAAACTTCTACGTGATCTTTGTTCACTGAAATATCAATAACTTGATTCCTGAGTTTTATTTCCACCCCCTTTGATTGAGTAATATTAGCGAGATATTCATCTAACTTATTCCTATCTACGACATAGGCAAAAGTTATAGGATGTTGGTAGATAAGGGAACTGCCAAAGGGAGAAACTAGTTTTATTTTCTTGATTTCCTTTAATATTAGATTTCTAGAAAGATCAAAGTCTCTGAACGCCTCTTCTCCAATAATGCCTGTACAGATGATATCTTTGCCAATCTTGCTTTTTCTCTCTAGTACTTCTACCTCAAGGCCGCCCTCTGCCAGTCTTTTGGCTGTATTCAGCCCACTGGGACCACCTCCAATAACTATCGCATCATGCATTAAATTCTCCTTTCACTAAAAATAACGGCCTTTTTCCATTTGTCAAACACCAAAATTCTCAAAATTTCTTATATTTGTCAATCTTTGAGGTTCATATTTTTAAAATTTCCGTTTTCTGCTTTCCCATTTCCCCTTAAAAGTTATCCAGAATGAGAGCAAAATAAGTTTCAAGTCAAGCCAGAAGCTTTGTTTCTTGATGTAAAGCAAATCGTAACGGAATTTCTTCCGACGAAGGGCATCCGCAGGAAGGTAAATCTGAGCAAGCCCTGTTAAACCAGGCCTTACAGAATGTCTCTCTTTGTACCCAGGAATTTTTTCTATTTCCATTGTATCAGGACCATCATGAGTTTCACTTTCTTTAGGCCTTAATGCTCTCGGGCCGACGAAACTTATATCGCCCTTTAAAATATTTATGAGCTGTGGAAGTTCATCCATAGCAGTGGCTCTCAATATACTTCCTGCTTTTGTAACTCTTGGATCATCTTTTTTTGCCTGGACAGGTCCTACATCTTTTTCAGCATCTTTTATCATTGATCGAAATTTTAGCACTTTAAAAATTCGGTTATTCTTTCCGACACGGTCTTGTTTGTAGAAAATAGAACCTCTATCTTCTAGCCATATAAGAAAAGCAAATAAAACCCATAATGGGAAAGAGACAATTAGACCGATCAAAGAAAGGGTAATATCGAATGATCTCTTAAAAAGAGATTCTTTCATATCCTCTTGATCCATTCTTTCATCTTCATAATAACCATTTCATTTATAAAACCCCGTATCATGCCCCACAGAAATGTCCATGCCCTCATGAATAAAATGGCTGGTGATAGTAATCCTATAAGGAGCCTCTTATTAGAGGCTTCAATTGCAAATGGTAAGGAAAATGCAACGAAAATCAAGAATAACAAGAATGGGACAGTTAAATTCCTTCCATAAAATGGTACCCATAATATTGTTGCTCCAATCATTCCTACAATCAACATTTGAATTTTTATCAATTGAGGAGTGTAAGAATCTTTTATAGCCTTTTGAGGATTTTTCTTGTATGCAAGAAATCGCCAATATGCTCTCCAATATTTTTGCCTCAAGTAGCTCGTAAGAGTAGAAGGATGTTTGTGATATACAAAGGCTTGAGGATTAAAAACTAGCTTGTAGCCATTTTGTGAAAGTCGATAAGAAAAATCAGCATCTTCTCCTGAAGCTAAAGGAAATGCTGTATCAAATCCTCCATATTTTTGGAAAATATCTTTTTTATAAGCAGCAGCATAAGTTCCAACGAAATCTATATATTTATTTTTGGCCATTCTTTTGTACCTCGTTTCAATCTCAACCTGAGCAAATTGGGCCATAAATTCTTTTTGCTTAGTCTTATAACTTCCTTGAACTCCAGCAATTTCTGTGTCTCGCTCAATAGGAGCAATAATTTTTTCTAAAAATTTAGCGTCTAGTTCACAATCAGAATCAGTGAATATCAGAATATCTCCATTGGCCTCATTTGTTCCCCTATTTCTTGCTGCTGCCGGACCCTGGTTTTCCTGCTTTATTAGTCTTACAGGATAATTTCTAATAATTTCTGAGGTGTTATCTGTAGAACCATCATCAACAACAATGATTTCATATCTCTCTCTAAGTAAACTCTGAATTAAGGCAGATTCCAAACAGAAGGCAATGGATTTTTCAGCATTATAAGCAGGGATGATTAGGGAGCATTTCATGATTGCATCAAATATTCTAAGGAGGTAAATATTTCAGTCACATATGAGGCTTCTCAGTTACTGGATTATTAGCTACAAGCTTTTATATTCTTTCTTTTTAAAGAAGGACGAAAAATATACTTCATCAATGTTATTGATGCCCTTATAATTCTTTTGGCCTCAATTGGTTTGGAAATAATTTGAAATGCCTTAGATAAGATATATCCGAGTCTCAGATAAAATTTTCGCCTGCTATAATCACAAAAATTTACAAGTTCTTCACTTGATATGTTTGGGAGAGAAACAACACAGTTATGCAGTCCTTCTGGAGTGAGCCAATCATTGTAACGCTTTGCTTTTATGTAGCCCTTCTTCTTATAATCATTATATGCCCTTGTGCCTGGGTAAACCATAATTGGATAAAACTGAGCTGTATCACAATTTAGCTGCTTAGCCAGTTCTAAGGTTTCATCCATGGTCTTAAGAGTTTCACCTTCATTTCCGTACATAAAACATCCATGTATTAAAAGACCTGCTTGAGAAGCATCTTTCCTGAATTTCATATAAGCCTTGTGACTGATATGCTTTCCAAGCTTGTCTAATATCTCCTGAGAGCTACTTTCAAAACCGACACAAAGCAATCTGCAACCTGCTTTATGCATTATCTTCATGGTATCAAAATCAACATCTGCTCGTGAATTTGTTGACCAAGTAATTTTTAAATTGCGATTTAAGATTTCTGTTGAAATATCTTGGGCACGTTGGCGGTCGACCGTGAAGGTATCATCCTCAATAAAAATTTCTCGCACTTCTGGAAGTTCATGAGAAATAAATTCTAGCTCATCAACCAGATTAGTGACGCTGCGAAGGCGATAACAGTGTCCTGTCATTGTTTGAGGGTAAACACAGTAAGCACATCTATGGATACAGCCTCTCCCTGAGAGAATTGAGACAACCGGATGTAAATTTGCGCCGTAAAAATAAGAATTGATTTGCGCTCTCAAATGATCTCTATAGACACGAGATACAAACGGCAATTCATCAAGATTTTCAATAAGGGGGCGATCTTGATTGTGCTTGATTGCTCCATCCTGTCTGAAAGAAATTCCTTCGACTCCATTGAGATCTGTATTTGGGCCATCTTTATTTAACTTATGGGCCAAATCTCGGATAGTGTATTCATATTCTCGTCTCGCTACAGCATTCAGAAATGGATATTCATTCAATACCTCTTCCGGCAATGCCGACACATGAGTACCTACTGCAACTACAAAAGGCACACCAATATTTTTAAGTTCCTTGACAACTTCCATATCATTTTCAATGCTTGGAGTTGAGGTCTCACAAATAACAAGCGCAGGTTCTATCTGTTTGATCTTCTTAAGAGTCTCCTTTCTATCAAGTCCGGAAGCAGGAGCATCGAGTAGCGTAACATCAAAGTCCTCATCTTCGAGTACTCCTGTGGCATACGCTAGGAAGAAAGGATAATAAAGCGTTGAACTCTTAGTCACAGCCGGACTTCTAGACGCCCGCGAGAACATCGGCAGATAGGGTGGATTAAGCATTAACACTTTCATTTTTGCTTTCCTTATTTTAGCCATCACCTAATAGATCATTTCTTCCCTACTACTCCGATATGCTGAAATGTATAATGTGCAAACCTCATCTTTTTAAACTTAGCAATGCGACTCCCAGAATCCTGGGAAAGATCAATGTTAGGATTTTTTCTTAGGATTTTCAGGATTATCATTAGAGCCTTAAGAAAAATATTAGGATGGGACCAATCACCATATGTAGATGCTATTTGCAATCCGCAGCCTTTTTTTATCTATCGTTTAAACATTTAATTATAATCTCTTCTTGTAAATTTTTGGGCAAAAAATGATGTAAAAGTTTTCTTACCCAAAAGAATTTTTTGTGTTTAGAACCCCAAGAGGAGACTTCATCATACGGCAGAAGGAAAAAAGTCTCTTCAGAGAAATATTTTGATACCAATTTTCTAAGAGAATTCATATCGAAAAGTGAGATGTGTGCTTCATGTTGATATGATTTGAATATCCTGTTAACCCAAGAATTTTTGTTTGGTGTGGTGAGAATCAATACTCCATTTTTTTTCAAAACTCTTTTGCATTCCCGCAAGAATAATTCAGGATCTTCTAAATGTTCCATTAATTCACCAACCACCACTGTGTAAAAAATTGCTTCCTTAAACGGCATAAATAAGGCATCTCCTTTTACAAAATTCTCTTTATTTTTTGCTGTCTTAATATCCAAGCCTACAACATTTTTGCCAAAAATCTCTTGATGCAAAAAGCCTTCAGAACATCCAATATCTAGAACCAAGTCTTCTTTTTTTATGTTTTCCTTAATAAATTCTGTTCTATCCATATACTTTTTCTGAAAAGGCTTTCTATGTATTTTTATTAAAGCTTCCTTTTTTCTGGAATTAGCCCAGCTTCAGTCAAATATTCCTCTATTAGCTCAATTATTTTTGAGTCTCTATTCAATATTCTGGGTTTAAATGTTCTTGCCTTATTAATAGCATCTTTTAAATCTTCAATATCGTAAACTGCTGTGATTTTTCCTTCTTTTTCCAATGCCTTAGTTAATTGAAGCTGGTGGTCATTGGTATGCTCTCCAAATCTCTTCAATCTGGGAACTACAATCGTTGGCTTATTATGTGAAAGAGTATTCAATATGGTACCTGCTCCTGCATGGGTAATGACAATGTCGCTCTTTTTTATTAAATCCCGGAACTCATTAAATCCAACAAACTGCGTATAGGGGCAATATTTAGGCTGATAATCTGAATAGCCTGTCTGAACAAAGACATCACTGATTACTTTGCCTCTTGCCAGTTCATCTATCTTTCTTAACAATCTTTCAAATCCCCGGGTATGACTTCCTACAGTAACGAAAATCAAATTAGTGCTCCCTTAAACCTTGCCTTGGGATAATATTTTTGAAGTTGCACCCACTGAATAATAAAAAGGTTGGCAATCGGGTAAACCAATCTTCCACTAAAAGAAGGTTTTTCGACCACACACCAATCCTCGATAAATATCACCTTTTTGCCAAATATCCTTCCCCACCAGCACATTGCTATCGCCACCCCTGCACCAGTTGAGATAATAACATCAGGCCTTTCTCTGAGCAGAATTTTCAAAGATTGAAATACATTAATTAAGAATCTTAATAGGTTTCTCTTAGGATCTGTCACAAAATGAAATCTTTCTTTTCTTAACAACTCCTTTATAGGACTGCTAAAAAAGGTTACAAAGAAGTAATCGTATTTACGATAAAATTTCTCTAATTTTCTCACCTGGGTTAAATGACCACCGGCTGAACATGTTAAACATATCTTCATTGCTTTTATCTAGACCAGTTTTGTAAGTTCCTGCAGTATATGTAAATTCTATTCTTTATCAATTATAACTTTTCTGGTTTATTCAAAGCTTTGTATCCGACGGAACGATCCACATAGCTCAGTTTCGTCATTATAGATCCAAGAAATAAATAGATTAAACCATAGGTCTTATAACCAAAGGGATATCCCCCAAAAAAGAGTAATGCAGCGGTGGATATTGACGTACTCAATACAAAAAATTTATTTTCTTTGGAGAAATAAACACGCGCTATAATAGTAAGAAAGAGGAGAAAGATGCTAAATAGGCCAAAAAGGCCTAATTGACCAAATATAGCCCCGTACCCTGACTCAATATAAAGCAAAGCTTTCTCTTCACCAATACCTAACCACCTTGAACCAATACCTTGACCAAACAGACCATCAAACGAGAGAAGATAATTAAAAAAATAATTGATAAATAAAAATACCGCTTCTCTATGAGGCCCTCCCTTCAAAGTATTTACCAGGGTAATAAAGAAATCTTTAAGTGGGCTATAGAAAAATACCAATAAACCAAAAGGCAATGCAATAAAAAACCTACGTCGAATCATTATGTAAATAAATAGCGATACAAATAGAAATAAATATGCCGACCTACTAGTGGTTAGAATAACAGCAGCTATGTTAATTATCAGGAATATGGAGTAGTTTCTTCTTTTTTTTTGGTATCCAGCAATCCTGCTATATAAGATTAGGATAACTGCAAGAACCGAATTAAAACCAGCAGAAAACGGCTCCAAGTAAAGACCAGTCAATCTTTTGGTAACACCAGGAATCAGAAAGCCGACTGGCCTTATCCCTGAAGTCATTATTCCAGATGCTTCGATATTACTCGTTTGTCTTATATAATGATAGTATGAACCGATGTCAAAATACTTAGAATATAACTGTACAATAGAATCATAAGAAAAATACCACCATACCCATTCAATTAAGCCAATAACCGACATCGCAGTTAGAAATGTAATTAACTTAGTTACATATTTTTCCCGCTCTTCCTTATACGCTAGAGTAAAATAATATCCCAGCAGCAAGGGTGGAATTGGTGCAAGAAATTTACGTGAATCTTTCAGAACAGTATAACCATCATAATACAGAAAGCTCACCAGCATCATCAACAAGATATAGCCAATATAAATATAAATAAAAACTGGTAACCTTGTCCCAAATGTTTTAAGAAGCAAATAAGCGAAAATTATCATTATTATCGTTTCAGTGCCATATAATAGAATCTTCGCAAAAATGGCTGACCCTGTTCTGGTATATAATATTATTAGAAAGACATCACTTAATACTGCTAAAAAAATAAAAAGATACACTAAAGATAAAGTTGTTTTTTTACTAAACCTTATTTTATTAATTGGGATCTTCTCCCCTTTGTGTGGAAAGGATAAATTGATTTACAGAGAAATAATATAAAATCACTTCCAGAAACAGCCTAAAAAACTATTTTCTGGAGGTGATTATGAGAGATACTGCATTTTAAAAGAATTCTTCATTTAGAAGATTGTTTTAATAATTAAGTATTATCTTAAAATTCCAACATTTTTGAAGTATAAGTATCATTCAGTTTATATTCCCCCTTATCCCTTCCAAATCTGGAAGGAAGGCATCCCTCAAATAACATACGGAAGAAAACTCGTGCTTTATAATACCAATGCAGACTATAAAGTTCCCCAGGCAAGGGTTGACGACCAATATTTTTAAGACGAACCTTTCGATCCTCCTCGGAAAATCTCAGTTTACCAGCCACGCTTTTGCTCGATGGATGAAGTCTGAAAGCGGCGAGATATTCTTTGATGTGTTTCATCTTTCCACGCTTTGCAAGCCTTAGAATTAAGTCGTAATCTAACGAGTAATTTAAGGAAGAATCGAGACCTCCTACATCAAAAAATGCCTTGCGTTGAAAAAAGGATGCAGGTTGCATAACAGTTAAATAGGCGTATAGACATATTCGATAATCAAAAGATGGCTGACGTCTTAAAGCAATGCATCTATCTTCATCATTTACCTTGATATAATCCCCATAAACAATTGCAGCATCTGGATATTTTTTAAATGCTTCTGCTATCTTCCAAAAAGTCCGTGGCAAATACATGTCATCAGAATTAATCCAGCCAAGTATCTCTCCAGTAGATTTGCGAAATCCTTTATTGAGGGCATCTGCTTGACCTTTATCAGGTTCACTGACACAATACGTAAGATATTTTTCGTATTTTTTTATAATATCGACACTCCCATCCGTCGAACCTCCATCTATTATTATGTATTCAAGTTCAGGATAATTTTGCCCTAAGACCGAAAGGATCGTTCGTTCTAAAAACTCAGCCTGGTTGTAAGAAGGAGTAACTATGGAGATTTTGGGCCAAGATGAGTCTTTGTTCAGAATGACCTTCTCGTCAAAAAGCGGCTTTGAGACGAATCCTTCAAAATCTTGAGAGGCAATTTTTGTCATTTTAACAACATATAATCTATAGCAAAAGAGACTGTAATAAATATTTCAACATAGATAATTGATTTTTAACCCATACAACGCGATGTCCCAAAAAGAAAATTAATATAAGCAAGAAAAATGCCCTTGCGATTAGATGACCTTTTTTCATTGTTTCTTTCAGCTTCAGTTTTGATTGGCCTTTTTCTTTCTTCCTTAACAGCGCAATTGCTTCTTGATAAAGGATTCTTGCCTCTTTCTTACCCTTATAAGCCTTTAAAAATGGATGCATTTGGAGAGCTTGATCAAAGACTTTTTTCGCCTCTTTTTGAACTTGTAGTAATCTTTGCGTATTTTTAGAGTGCATCCTTTTTTTCACCATTGCCTTTTTAATATATTTTATTTTAAAATGAGTTGCTATTCGCATCCACATTTCAAAATCATCCCATACATTAAGACCTTCATCAAAAAAACCAAGTTGAGAAAAACATTTTTTTTTGATCATCATAATACTTCCAGAATTTATGGGTTGTAAGTAAATGCTTTTTACAAGTTCTTTCTGGTCGTCAGCTCTAAAACCCCTAAAGATGCTTTGAGGTTTAAGTTTTTCATCTGTAAATACCATTCCAGTGCAAATCATTCCTACAGCTTCTTGCTGATTCTTAAAGCAGTTAACTTGCATCTCTAGCTTATTAGGCAGCCAAATATCATCTTGATCAAGGAAAGCAAGATATTCACCCTCAGCTGCCCTTATTCCGGTGTTTCTTGTCCTAGGGATTCCCTTATTGCATCTATGCTCTATTAACTTACCCCTTCTATCAGTAATATATTGCCGCACTATATCTTTTGAACTATCTGTTGAACCATCATCAACAATGATAAGCTCCCAACTCTGATACGACTGGTTGATAACGCTTTCAATCGCTTCCCGAATAAATTCCTCTCCATTATAACAAGGGATGATTACAGAAACTAAAGGCTCTGTTAGGTTGCTTTCTTCACTCACGTTTTTCCAATCATTAACAACTAAATACTCCACATCCTAGACCTTAGCATGCCTTTCGTAAGCTTTTCACGCTGTTTTTGGTTCGCACAATAGACGTGATATTTTCGAAAATAGCCCTTTTCCTTTACAAATGCAATATCTGCTTGAGCCATAGCACCATCTAGTGGTCTATAATGATAGCCTAAAATATCATAAACAACAAAGGACTGGGTCTTCATAAATGTCACAACATCGTAAAGCTGAGGTCCACCTTTTACGAATTGAAAGAACGAGGACTCTAGAATAACATACTCTGTTTTATCAAGGACTTTCTTTGCACCAAAAAGCACATCTAATTCTGCTCCCTGCACATCTATTTTGATTAAATAGGGCCCTGGCAAATCACGAGCTTTACAGAGGTCATCAAGTGTCACTGCTGGCACATTTCTGGGAACTCCATCAAGATGTGCTTCCTTTTCAAGGAATAACGAAGATCCAAAGAGGTCAGAATGAACATTGATAGTAACTTCTCCAGGTTGAGCAGCAGCAACTGCCAAGGCATATTCTGCTTTAGGTATAATTTTAACCACTTTCTCTAAATAATCCTTATTCTCTTCCAGCGGCTCTATCAATAAGTACCTTGAATCCGAAAATAAACGATGGCACAGCACAGTGAACGTACCAACAGCAGCACCGACATCGATAACCGTGGCAGGTGTAAAGCCTAAATTCCTTATTTGTTGTAATGTCCCCACAATAGAGCATCTTTCCCCCACACTTCTATGTATCTCTAAGCCGAAAACATAAAAGAATCTCTTGATGAGCTTCTTTATAATGCGGACAATCATTATTATCGTCTTGAATGTTCTCTCTTATTAAAACTTGGGCTGTCATTTATTAGGGCTTTTTTAAATGTTTGCTCTAATGCTTCAGTTGCTTTATCCCAGCCGAAATTTCTAATAATATGATTATAAGCAGCTTCTGAAATTCGTTTTCTCAACTTCTTATTTTCCACTAAGTTAATAATATTTTCTGCCAGTAATTCAGGTGACTTAGGGGGAGAAATTAAAGCCGTTTCCCCCTGGATAGCATAATCAGGAACTGCTCCAACATTGGTCGTGACTACAGCACATTTGCAAGCCATTGCTTCCATTGGTGGCATTCCGAAGCCTTCGACATGGCTTGGAAAAACCAAAATATCGCATGAATTATAGATTTTTCTAAGTTTGTCATTGTAGGGTGTTTCGTGAAACTCTACATAGCTAGGCACATCTCTTTTTGGATTTGGTCCAAACATGATCAACTGGATATTGGAATGCTTCTCTTTTGTGATCTCAAAAGCTTTTATTCCATCTTGAATACCTTTCCACTCTATTTTGCGATATGGCATCAGAATTCTTATGGTATCACTGCTCTTTTTCTTGTCTTCAGGATAAAACTGATCCAAATCCGGAGAATGTAATATCAAAGCTTCGGGTTCTATTTTAAGGCAATCTTTCAGTATGTTATTTAACCAGGTTGAATTGACAATAATTCTTAAACCGAGTCTGTAACTGCTAATAACTTCTTCTTCATTCCCTCCCCAAATTTCATAATGCTGGGCCAAGTAAAACTTTTCCCCTTTGTTTTCATTATATCTCTTTACAATATAAGCCGTCTCCCACCAAGTAGCTACAACAATATCAGCATCAGGTATGTATTTTTCCGCAAGTGTTGGCACCCTTATTAGATTTGCTTTAAGGTCAAACCATTCCACACGAATGCCCTGCAAAAGTCTTGTAATAGCTATTTTAGCTCTACCTGCTAAGTTTCTAATATTATATCGTTTCGACCTTGATTTCATCGGTATTAAAGGATATACTATATAAACATCGTGACCTCGATTTACCAAATGATTAGCAAATTCAAACACTGCTTTGTGGCCACCTGAGATAACAATATTAGGTAGTATGAAAGTTATTCTCATAGCTAAAATATTTTTTGGCACTCCCACATCTCTCGAAGAAGGCATTTCCAGACAATAAAATCCCCGTCAAGCCAACATACACCCCATTGGTTTCAAGTTAAAATTGCTAAATCTCATTATCCATATTGCCTATATTTTTAATAAATAATAATTGGAAGGCTAGTGATGGACAATAATAAACAAATAGCTTGCTCATTTCCATAAGCCGAGCAAATATCTTTCTGGGTTTAAATTTAATTACTGCTTGTCCTTGCTCAACTTTCCAAAGCCCTTTTAATCCATTGTATCCGTAAATCCTAAATCCAATTTTCTTAAGCTCATCTACAGTCCAGCCACATAAATGTGTTTCCTCTGGATTATCATCAGGACCCGCATAAGTAGGTAAAAAACCGTTAGGTGTCGTCATAAGAATCTTCTTCTTTACAACCCTCTCTATTTCCTCAAGCATCCTTAAACCATCATGTTTGTCCAAATGCTCAAGAATCTCAGTCGCTACTGCACAGTCAAAAGACTTAGGTTTGAATGGTAACGCCTTGGCATCGCTTAATACATAGGCACTATGAATTACTAATTCCCTTATTTTTAAAATATAAGGCTTATAAATATCTAATCCAACTCTGTAAGACCCTTTATTTACTCCCTTCAGAGAAGAAGTACGACCACAGCCTACATCGAGTACTGTCCAATCCTCTTCAATCTCTTTAGAAAGTAAAGACGATAGATTGTATGTACTAAAGAACTTTCGGTATATTCTTTTTAGCAAATTATACAAGTTTTATAAATTCCATTATTTCTTGCCTGTTTTTTCCATCACAATCTGTAGATGTTTCAAATAAAACAGCAAAATTGGATAGAAACTTGACGAAAGACTCCAATCTACTCCCCACCCATTTAGACATCCTTTGCAATTCTTTACAAGACTTCTTGCTCTTTTTGCATAAACGCTATGCCAGATTGCTGTAGGAGAGTATTCCCTCACATTCCCTGTTTTGTCATCCCATAGATTTAAACATGGTACGATATCGCCGTTACACTTTAACACACAAAATGTGTACATAGCGAAACACAGAAATTTGATAGATTTACCTCGCAGTGCCTTGAGCCAGATTTCTTGAAGTGGTGAGGCATGTTGAGATTCCACAGGCTCAATTAATTGATTATTAAAGACGTTCTCTCCAACATTGTCATAAAATGAGGCTTCATTATACCATGCCTCCGTAAGGCTTATATTCAACCTTTTAGCATATTTTCTAACTTCTTCCAGAGAATGCAATGTAAAATCGGAAAGCACTATTCCCGCAGCAATATGTAATTTATCTTCATGGCGCGCTCTCAATTCTACCAGCTCGTGTATTAATCGGTCAGTTTTTTCAAAATTACCTTTAACCCCTCTTATCTTATCATGTTCTTCCCCAATGCCATCAAGTGAAACTCCTACATCAAAACGGATATCGTGTTTGATTGCGGTTTTAACTACTTCAATAATTCGGTTTGGCAGTAGTCCATTGGTACTTAATTGAATGGTAGCTTTAGGTAAGGCTTTATGTATACTTAGAATAATATCTTGGAGATCATTCCTAACCGCTGGTTCACCCCCTGTGCACAAAACGTACTTTACGTTTTTAAAAAGATCATCTCTGAAAACCTGCGTCACCTCCTTTGGTGTCAAGGGATTCTTTGTGGGCTCGTTACGCCAAATACCGCAATGGACACAACGGGAGTTACATCTGTCGGTTACCATATATACTATTTGCGTAGGCTTAAGTAACTCGCTTGTAGATCTTAGGATCAAATTCTTAACCCCAGATATTGAACTCTTTGCGTTCCTGCCGACTTCCCTTGCGATTTTCTGTATTTGATATTTCATTTCTTTACTCTCTTCTTGATCACTGTAATGTTGCTCTAATTAAATTTATGTCTTCCCTACCTATCCCTCTAATCATCCATAACGTAGCGAGATACAATAATGCCGCTAACGGCACAATTATTGACAACTTTAAGTTATCAAGATATAGGATGAGTACACCCATGATCGTGCTTGAGATAAGGGCTTTAATTAATATGCTCGATAGCTCTTTTTTAAGAACGCTATAGCCAATTTTAATACTCCAGATTAAGAGAAGTATTAAACTTATAAGTTCAGTTAATACAGTCGCAATGCTCGCTCCAATTAAGCTATATTTTGGTATGAGGATTAGATTCAAAGTCACATTCGCTGCAACACAAATACCGGTTGTCTTTGTTACTATAGATTGTCTATTTAAACAGTTGAATAAATTACCTATTGGTTGACTCATAAAAATAAATACTGAAGACCAAATCAAGATCTGAAGCGGGAGTATTGAGTTCATATATTCTGTGCCAAATATTAACAAAATAAACCTTTTCGCTAAAAGTGTTGTTCCTACCCCAATCGGAATGCCGATAATAGCCAAATATTTGAAAGATTTTTCAAAGGATAACCTCAGGGAGTCTTGTGAGGTTACATAAAACTTAGACATAACAGGGTAAATGGCAGCAATAAAAGAATTGGGGATAAATAGTAAAATAAGTACCATCCTATAAGCAGCATTATACCAGCCTACTACTGTATCTCCTTTCATTAAAGAAAGCATTACTGAGTCTATCCAATAAAAAATCATCACAAAAGTTATTGCCAATCCAAAGGGCAGCGCCGCCTTAATTGTGGATTTCCAAAAACTCCAATCCACTTCTATTTTTTGTGAAAACCATGCCAAAAATAAGAAAGAGAATTTCATTCTTAAAATTATAAAGCTATACACCAAGACAACAATACTAACTAGAAAATAGAGAGTGGCAAAGCCAGCAATGCTAAAATCATAATTTGCGCAGAATATAACTCCAAAGAGCATTAAAATTCCTCTTAAAATCATTCCTAGAGATTGATATTCCATTCTCTCATACGATTGAAAGATGGAGTAGAACATTGTAGTAAAAGCACTAAAGACAACCGATAATCCTATGAGATAGACAACCTTGATTGTTTGTATCGGATAGCCTAAGAGGTTTATAGTTAAAGCAATCAGTCCAAAGGTAACAGGGACCAAAATTATCTTCATCCCGCTTATGTTGGCAAGGTATTTTGAGGCTAAAGATTTGTCTCTTGCAATCTCCCTCACAATTAACGGCTGTAGCCCAAAATCAGTAATAACGCTAAATATCCCAGTAAAGGCGAGGGCAAAGGTGAGGATGCCGAAGTTTGATGGACCCAAGTAGCGCGCAATATACATCATACATAAGAAAGATAGTACGTGGCCCGTTACCCGGCCTGTAAACAATGCCCCTGTGTTCTTGGCGATTTTTTGGATGGTATTCATACCCTAATAGCTGACTTTAGTTGAAGCGATCTATTTGAAAATTTTAGCTCATAGACGGAGGTATTGGGAACATCAATCCTTTTATAAAGGTTTAAATCCAGATTTTTACAAAACAATATCAAGCACCTGATTACTGCAACATGAGTGACCGCTATAACTCTTCTATTACTGTTCTCATTTAAGATCCCTTTTATGGCGCCAATCGACCTTTCCTGGACAGAACTTAATTTCTCCCTTCCTGGTAGTATTAACTCTGCAGGCCGTTTATTCCAGATTTTCCACTCCCTTGGATAGCTTAATTTTATCTCTTCTTCTGACATGCCTTTCCATTCACCTAATTTCATTTCTCTCAAATCTTCTTCTATAGTAATTTCAGTTGAAAGATATCTATTTAAAATCTCGGCGGTTTGGACAGCCCTTCTTATCGGGCTTGTATATATTTTAGAAATTCTATTTTCCTTTAATTTCATGCTTAATTCTTCTGCTTTCTTAATCCCTTCCTCATCTAATCCTTCCTCACTCCATCCCATATAGATTCTCTTCTTATTTGACTGGGTAGATCCATGTCTTACCAGATAAATAATCCTCTCTTCCATCAAACTTTCACTTTTACAGGAGTTTTTTATTCAGAAATCGCATGTAATTTTTTATAAGCAATCTGCATGATCATATGGGTTATAATTAAATGGGTATCTTCCACCTTCTGCATGTCATTTATTCTAATAACTAAAGCCACCTTAGCCAGATCAGCCAAATTTCCTCCATCAAAGCCAGTCAATCCAAGAGTTTTTGCTCCCTTATCATTAGCATATTCAATTGCCTTTAAGACATTCTTAGAATTTCCACTGCCTGAAATGCCAATCACCAAATCATCAGGTTTTAGAAAATTTTTTAGCTGTTCTACGAATATTTCCTCGTAGGAACTGTCATTGGCATAAGCGAGCATAGTAGGCACATTATCATTAAGGCAAATCACCTTAAATCTTTTTTCTAGGCCAAAGCAAGCGCCTTTATTAATATCACATGCGAAATGGGAGGCTGTGGCCCCACTTCCACCATTTCCCATGATGAATATTGCATGTCCCCCCCAATAGGCTCCCAGGATTATATTTACTATTTCCTTAAATTTCTCTAATGGGATAGTTTCTAAGACCTTTTTAAGTTCAGAAAGATACATTAATGCAAACCTTTTTATCATAGATTATTTCCCCCTATTATTGGTCTATATGTATAATCTTAGATCCCTCATTATCAAACTTAAATTTCAGTTCCTTTAAGTCCAGGGCGTTTCTAACCTTATTTTGATATTTAGGTTCACAATAAAAAAGGAAAAATCCGCCGCCCCCAGCTCCCAGCAACTTACCTCCTAGAGCGCCAGCCTTTATAGCTCTCTCATAGTACTCATCAATAATAGGATTAGTGATATTAGGTGATAAACTTCTTTTCAGTAGCCATCCTTCATGTAATATTTCTCCAACTTTTTTAATCTTGCCATTACCAAGGGAAACTCTTAGATCTTCAGCCAACTTAACCATTTTTTTTACATTCTCATATTTTTCCTTGTGCTGCATATTTTCTTTTTGTCCAGACAAAATTTGCGCAGCTCTTCTTACATCGCCAAGATAGAACATAAGAAGATTTCTTTCTAAAACTCTTTTTTTCTCAGGTTTAATTGCTAAAGGTTCAACCCATACTGTTCCATTGGGGTTGAATCTAATATAATTTAAACCTCCATAACTTGCAGCATACTGGTCTTGCTTGCCTATGGGTTCCTTTAAGATGTCAATCTCTATTTTAGATGCCTCGCAAGCTAATCTTTCTTTAGTAACAAGCTTTCCTTTGTAAGTATAAAGGACCTGTAGAAGGCAAACGGTGAAAGTGCCTGATGAACCAAGTCCTGTACCTGCTGGCACATCTGCAATGCTCGCTATTTCTACACCTTTCTCTAGTCTAAGGTGTTTAAGACATTCTCTAACTATAGGATGTTTTATCTCCTCGATATTGGCTACGTCTTCAAGCTTCGAATATTTTATCCTGATCTTATTATGGAAATAAGGGTGGATCATTATGTACATATATTTATCTATAGTAGTGCTAACAACAGCACCATAATCTTTTTCATAAAAGGATTTCAAATCGCTCCCACCCCCAGCAAAACTTACTCTGAATGGTGCTTTGGCCATAATCATCTTAAAATTTCCTTAATTACTTTCAACCCTTCAAAGTTACCTATATCATAATATCTTGAATTTGTTGGGAATGCTAAGAATTTTTTTGCTTTTATCAATTTATGAAATATCTCCTCTTCTAAAGAACATACTTGACCTTTGAGAATTAAATCTATGGCATCTTTTTTAAACAACTTTGCCTCAGCATCTATATGGATCATCTCTTTATAATCTTTTTTTATTGTAATTTATAACCAGATTTGATTTCCCAATAGTTATGTTATTAGGAGCAATATTTTCGGAGTTACTATAAACCGTAATTACACCAATTTTATTGTAGTAATGAAAGTATTTTATTAATTCTCCACAATCTATCGGTAAAAGGGTGTCACCATTCAGAAGCAAAAACTCTTCTGCACCTGATCTTCAGCTTTCTTTAAAGCTCCACCAGTTCCAAGAGGGGTTTCTTCATAAGAATAATCAATTTTTATCCCAAACCTTGATTCGTTATCGAAATATTTTTCAATATTATTTCCCAAATAACTGACTAAAATTAATACTTTGTCTACGCCAAAAGATATTATATACTCCAACTGAAAATGCATAAAAGGTCTGCTGTGAATGTGAATAATAGGCTTGGGTATTCGATACGTAAGGGGTCTAAAGCGTGTTCCCTTTACCTCCTACTAATATCACGGCCTGAATATTTTTTTCCTTTTAGCTTCTTACTTTTTGGCAAAAACTAAATAGGTTGTTATAGGAATTTGAAAATTTATTGAGGATGACTTCTTCCCGACTTCAGCTGATTGTTATTCGGTTTTAGTAATGTGTGTCAGCCGTGATCTGAAGCTTCGTAGAAATTCATTAAGGGACTAGCTTGTTATACCATTCAATGGTTTTTCTCAACCCTTCTTCAAAATCTGTCTTAGCTTTAAACCCAAATTCTTTTTCAGCTTTGGAAGTATCGAGCATTCTTCTCGGCTGACCATCGGGTTTGGTAGCATCCCATATTATTTTTCCATTAAATCCTGTCAATTTTGCAATTAATTCAATCAAATCCTTAATAGTTATTTCAAATCCTGTGCCGATATTTATTGGATCTGGATTATTATATTTTTCTGTGGCTAATATTATGGCTTCTGCTGCATCTTCTACATAAAGAAATTCTCTTGAAGCTTTTCCTGTTCCCCATACAACTATATGGTTATCTCCCTTCTCGATAGAATCGATACATTTTTTTATTAATGCTGGGATAACATGAGAAGATTTTGGGTCAAAATTGTCTCTGGGCCCGTAAAGATTAACAGGCATTAAAAATATTGAGTTGAGTCCATACTGTTGCCTGTATGCTTGGGATTGAACTAAACTCATTTTTTTTGCAAATCCATAAGGAGCATTGGTTTCTTCTGGATAACCATTCCAAAGGTCTTTTTCCTTAAATGGAACGGGAGTGAATTTTGGATAACAACATATGGTTCCAAGGGCAACAAATTTTTCTATCCTTCTTAAATAGCCTTCATGCATTAGCTGGATTCCCATGATGGCGTTGTCATAGAAGAACTTACCAGGATTTTCGCGGTTTGCTCCTATGCCGCCAACAACTGCAGCAAGGTGTATAATGATGTCTGGTTGTTGTTCATCAAACATTCTTTTTATATTTTCAATATTTCGAAGGTCATATTCTGGTAAATCAGCAATAAATACATTTTTACAGCCTCTTTCCTCTCGCAGTTTCCGAACTAAATGTGTTCCTAGAAATCCTTTTCCTCCGGTTACTGTAATTCTTTTTTTACTTAAATTCATATTATCTCTTAGGATTAATTCCGAAATTCAAGTTTCGAATCCCAAGTAGATCAATCTCTTATCTTTTAAATGATATTTGCTAAAAATTTGTATTTGGTCATCTATATTTTGTTCTTATAAGTGATTTTTGTTCCGTTCTAGTCCTTTTTGTTTAATAATTCTTTTTCCTTCTCCTGGAGAAGAAAGACCAATTAATTCTAAATCATAGTCAACCATAATTCTGACCAATTCTTTGAATGAAATTCTTGGAGCCCAATTTAATAGATTCTTGGCTTTAGTTGAATCTGCCTTGAGGTTTACTACTTCTGTTGGACGAAAATACCTAGCATCAATTTCAATATATTCTCTCCAATCTAAATTTAGGTAGTTAAAAGCTTCCTCTAAAAATTCTTTGATAGAATGAATCTCACCAGTTCCTATTACATAATCATCGGGTTTGTCCTGCTGAAGCATAAACCACATCGCTTTGACATATTCGGGCGCATAACCCCAATCTCTTTTAGCTTCTAAATTGCCGAGGTAAATTTTCTGTTCTTTCTTGGCCATTATGTTAGCTATTCCTCTGGTAATTTTCCGGGTAACAAAGGTTTCTCCTCTTCTTGGAGATTCATGGTTGAATAGAATTCCGTTGCAGGCAAATAATTTGTAACCTTCTCTGTAATTTTTTACCATCCAATATGCGTAGACTTTGGAAGCGGCATAAGGGCTTCGAGGTCTTAAGGGGCTATCTTCATTTTGTGGGGCAGGAGCATCCCCAAACATCTCACTGCTTGAAGCTTGATAGAATTTTGTATTGATTCCGCTTCTTCTTATTGATTCAAGAAGTCTTGTTGTTCCTAAGGCAGTAATATCGCCTGTATATTCAGGCAAATCGAAGCTTACTTTTACATGACTCTGAGCTCCCAAATGATATATTTCATCAGGCTTGATATTGTAAATTAAATTAGTCAATTGTCCTGAATCAGAAAGGTCACCATAATGTAGAAAAAGTTTTGTCTCTGGAAGATGAGGGTCCTTATATAAATGGTCAATTCTATCTGTATTAAATGTGCTAGATCTACGGATTAAACCATGAACTTCATATCCTTTATGTAAGAGGAATTCAGCGAGATAAGAGCCGTCTTGTCCTGTTATCCCTGTTATTAGTGCTTTTTTTCTAGCCATCAATTTTCTCCTTTTAGATATTCTTATATGGATGCTTAAATTCAAAAAATTGGCATGCTTTGATCAATTCATCTATTCCTTCATCAACTGTTTTTTTATCCACTTTCAATCTATTTTTGAAGGAATACCAAACATAGGATATTATTGGTTTAAGTTCTTTATAGAGTTTATATTGTTTGAAAAAGAAGAAATAAATACCCCCACAAACTATAGAAAATAGCAATCCCTTTACTATCAAATCTACCGTTCTCCACACGCAGCAAATTCCAAATTTACCAGGCTGTCCGACCGCCATCAATGATCAAATTCGCGCCGGTCATGTAGGATGACGCATCCGAGATCAGAAACAGAACAGCCCCCTGGTATTCATTCACATTGGCCATGCGCTTCATGGGGATGAGATTCGTCAGCCGTTGCACAAAATCATCGGGCTGGTCGTTGTAGACCCCACCTGGGGAAAGAGCGTTGACACGCACGTTCTTGTCTGCCCAGTATGTAGCCAGGTATTTGGTGAGAATCAGCAATCCACCCTTAACAACAGAATAGCTGACAGGCTTAACAGGTTGCAGATGCTCAGGTAGCCCTGGTTGCTGGTAGATACGTTGGTCTGGAGCAATTACAGCTAAATCAGATGCAATGTTAAGAATGACACCCCCGCCGCGTGATGCCATTTCTGTACCGATGACCTGGCTGCAAATAAACGCGCCGGTCAATCCAACAGCAAGGTCATGATGCCATATTTCAAGAGGAAAGCTCTCAAAGCGAGACCACTCTTTTCCAGAAACTGTGGTATCTTTGATTTTGGGATCGCTGGCAGCATTATTGATGAGAATGTCTACCCGTCCAAAGCGATCCAACACCTTCTCCAACAATCCTTTTACAGATTCAGGTTGGGTTACATCTGTTGGAATACTGATGCTTTTTTTCCTGAATTTATTCGAGATATCTTGTGCGGCTTTTGCGGCACCTTCTTTGTCAATATCCGCGATCACCGAAACACCGCCTGCCTCTGCAATGGCTTCAGCGTGCATACGCCCGAGCAGTCCTGCACCACCAGTAATAATGGCAACACGTCCAGTCAGGTCAAACAGATCCTTTGCTGGTTTTGTCATGTTTACCTCCACATTCAAACTGGATAGCGTCTCGGCTTTTGTTTAGCTTCAGGCCATTTCCCTTGCTGGAGCTTCAGCAGGGCATCTTCTACCTTGGAGATGCTGTCCTCATAGTCAATCTCGAGAACTGGTTCGTTGATGACAAAGGGCAAGATCTTATGTCCGCACATCATGCCGAGTTCTAGAACAACGTGGGGTCGGACGATGTCTACATAGCCATTCTGCCAGCACACCTCCGGCAAGATCTGTCGGGGCATACAGTAGGGCTCGACTATCCCTTTAACCTGGAGCAACTGCTGCAAGTACCCATCCACAATGCGCCACATCTTATATGGCGTTTGCACAGGCTGACTCACTGACCGCAACGAGTCGGCTTCGGGGTGGTTAAGCATCATTTTGATAGCTTTGTCTATCAGTTTCACACGCCGTACTGGACCGGTGGGACGCAAGTGTACTACCAATTCACACATATAACCTTCGTGGTCACGCAACCATTCCAGCGCGTGCCGAAAGACATCAATGTCTGGCGAGAGATCCTTGGCAAATTCAAGTGGACGCAAGAACGGAACTTCGGCTCCGAAACAGCGTGCAACCTCGGCAATTTCAGCATCATCTGTGGATACGATCGTTCGCGTAATATAGCGCGATGCGAGAGCTTGCTCAATTGAGTAAGCGATGAGCGGCTTGCCTGCCACCTTTATTATGTTCTTGCGAGGGATACCTTTGGACTCACTACGTGCAGGGACCAGGGCCAGGATCCCGGAACGCGCTGGTTTAATCGTCATTTCAATTCCACTACCTTCCCGGTTTCCAACGATTCTCGAGCTGCCAGTGCCATATGTAAGCTTTGCGCTGCATCGCGCACCGTTACCACCGGAGTTTGGTCACTTTGCAAGCAGGCCAGGAAATGTTTTAGTTCATCTAGGAAAAGCTGTTCGCGCTGAAAATCATCAAATGTGTGCGTTTCGGCAAGCTGTCCCTCGCTGTCAAAAACGTGTATGGCAAGAGCATGGAAGTCTAACAAGATCTTCCCTGCATCGCCGATTACCTGGCAAGTGCGACTAGGTGGGCGTTGTATGTAGTCCTGGTGCACGTGAACGGGTACAGGATGGCCTTCGACAACACATTCCATCAAAATACTGGCTGTATCTTCGACGTCGATTTTCAGACTGCTCAGATGTCCTCCAAGGGCAAACACACGCCGGGGCAGGCCAAAAAGCCAAAAGATGTAATCTAGCTCGTGAATCTGTGTGAGAATAACGCCACCTCCTAACTCACGCTGTGAAGCGTACATATGCCGGTAGTCCTCGTAGGTGTGCCATCCGGGTAGATATTCCCCTACCTCAATTCGCACAGCCAACACCCTTCCGATAGCCTGCTGCTGGAGCAACGACTGCAAGCGCTGAAGACAAGGGTGAAAACGCATCTGGTAACCCACCATTGCAATCAGGTTCTTGCGCTCTACCAGCGTAATAAGCTCTTCGACCCCGTCATAATTGTGGGACAGGGGCTTCTCGATAAACAGATGACAACCCGCCTGCGCTGCTGACAACGCTATTGAGATGTGCAAGCTGCTAGGATTGCATATGAATACGGCGTCTGGATCTTGCGCGAGCGCTTGATCGAGATTTCTAATAGCCCGAATGTTATATTTCTCCTCCACATTGCTTCCAGGCTCAATCTTCAACTGTTTCGTTAACACATGGGTCAGCCCGCGAGCCCGATAGGCCATGATTTCTACCTCAGAATCCAGCAAGGCTCGCAAATTGCGGACGTGGCGCTGCCCAATGCCACCTAAGCCTACTATTAGAATTTTCATCCAGGAAACCTCCCTGTCGAATTAATCCCCATTAGCTAATGGGGAAGATTATCCTTAACAAATTTCATGTGCGTCCTGGCGACATCCAAATAGTCCTCGCCGAACGCTGTTTGCAGGACGAACGGGCCAGTATAGCCTACCTCAGCCAGGGCTTGAAAAAAAGCCACGAAGTTTGCATCACCCTGTCCGAGCAACACGCTTGGACCTTCGCGTTTGCGGTCTTTAATGTGCACACCGCACAGGAATGGGCCCAGAGTATGGATATCGGCTGCAATATCGTAGCCCTTTGCAGCGGCATTGCCTGTATCGTAATAGATACCTAAGGCGGGGTGATCACCCTGCTCCACCAGGGCTCGGTATTCAGATGCTGGAAGTTCGGTTTCAAGCCCAATCCGGATGTCATGTGCAGCTGCCAATGGTAGGGGCTTAAGAAGGCTGTCTAGCAATTGAATCTTTTCTAGGTCTGTGCGTATCTCGGCTGCCTCAAGCACTGGCAGCAGGATGGTTCGGATCCCCACGCTGGCCGCTTGTACAATTAGTTTATTGAGGACATCCACACTGTGCGCACGTTCTTGCTCAGAAACTCGAAAGAAAGGATGGGCCATGAAATAATCCGCACATAACGAGCGCAGTTGGATACCGGTAGCTGCTATATGTTGGCGAATTCTCTTCAAGCCAGCCTCAGTCCAGATTGGATTCTGTTCGTAGCCATCATCTTCAAACAGCCACTCAATGGCATCAAACTTGCATACGCTCGCATGATGGAATTCTTGTTCCCAGGATGACCATGGGAAAGCCTGCAGGCGTCCGGGCACAGGTGGCGATAGCCGACCCTGCATGATGCTGATTTCGTTCAAACTTGTCTCTTCTATTCGGCTGGGTCTGTATCACCAGCAGCCTCCAGCGCTTGCAGTACGATCTCTACTGCCTCGGCTACAGCTCCGTCTCCACCCTGATGTTGAAGCACGCGGTGAGCCGCGACCTTAGCCGCCCTGATTGCATCAGACGGAGCCAGACTCAGCCCAACCATAGCCAGCGCGTCTGCATCCCGCTGTGAGTCGCCCACATAGCATACCTGTTGCAGGCTCACTCCCAGTTCGGTGCAGACACTTCTTAAGGCCTGGCACTTGTCCTTGGCTCCTCTATACACATGGCTGATCTCTAATCGGCGAGCGATCATATCCACCCACGGTAAGGCTTCCCCGGTCACCAGCACTACTTGTAGACCCCGGCGTTGAGCCAGGAAGACGGCATCAATATCCCGGTAGGACAACGTCTTGAGCTCGCGACCAGAATCATCTAGTGTCACCTTGCCATCAGTTAGTACACCATCAATGTCCAAGGCCAAAACCTGAATCATATCCCAACCTTTCGTAGCTTATGCATCACTGGGATCTCACTCTCATAGATTCGCTTTACGCCATCGCCCATAGCGGTTTCCACGGCTCGGATGTCCTTGACAAGGCGGGCGATGCCGTGCGGCTCCACCGATGCAGATTGATCACTGCCCCACATCGCCCGATCCAATGTGATGTGTCGTTCTACTGAACAGGCTCTTAGCACGACGGCGGCCAGGGTTGTGTAGAGACCTACCTCATGACCAGAGTAGCCGACAGGTATATCGTAGCGTTCGATCAAGCGGGGGATTACCTTCAGATTGAGCTCCTCGATTTTGGCTGGGTAGGTGCTCATGCAATGCATGAGGAACAAATTTTCATGCCCAAGTATCTCTACAGCATGGTCAATCTGCTCCATCGTGCTCATGCCAGTAGACAGAATGATAGGGCGCCCTAAGCTTTTATGATAGCGAAGCAAGTTATCATTGGTTAGGCAGGCAGATGCGATCTTGTAGCATGGAGGAGCAAACTGTTCAATAAAATCCACAGATCCCTCGTCCCAGCACGAGGCAAACCACATCATGTCAAGACTGCGACAGAATCGGTCTATCTCGGCGTATTCGTCTTTGCCAAATTCTAGGCCCCTTTTGAGGTCCCCATTGGTTGTGCCAAGGGGGCTTTCCCGCGGCTGAGCTAATTCTTCAGGACTGTAGACCACCTCAATAGTACGCTTCTGGAACTTGACAGCATCACAACCCGAAGCAGCAGCAGCGCTGATGAGCCTCTTGGCCAATTTTAGATCACCGTTGTGGTTAATCCCAATTTCGGCGGTAATGAAACAAGGATGACCTGGACCGATGATACGATCCCTTATTTGAACTGATTTCATAGCATCTTACTCCTTTATCTTTTTGTTACAAACATCGCCTTTTTCATTCATTCTCCCAGCAAGCTGCTGAGCAACATATGGGTTTTCTGGCTGCCAATAAACACGAAAATCGAGCCTTCCTGTTAAATTTATGGCTGAGTGCTTCCAACATTTACATTTTACATTATACATTGTTTGTATATCCTTCTAAAAATATTTTTTAAGTTTATTTAGCTATATTTAATAGCGCGTCACAAAAATAGGTTCTATGAGGCAGTAAAACCGCTGATCTCTTGTGGAGTAAATATTATTATTACAAAATACGACTGAATGATTAAAAAATGTTTCTATTATTCTTCTCTTAATTTATATTTCCTTCATACGTTGTTTTTTGATCCCTTTTCAATCTGTTTGTGAAGGAATGCCAAGCATAAGATATTATTGGCTTAAGTTCTTTATAGAGTTGATATTTTTTGAAAAAAAGGAAATAAATGCCTACACAAACCATTGAAAATAGTAATCCCTTTACTGTTAAATCTGCTGTTCCCCATAAGACTCTACTATAAATGACAGTCAAATAATCATAGTCAAATACATTCCATTTGTAGAAAGCTATCATAATTCCAGTCAAGATTGCTGATATCGAGGATATTTTGATTAAGAAAGACGACGCAGATTTAATCGTTCCATAAATCTGCTTAAATGAAACTATAATTATTGAGCTAGAAATAAAAATAAAACTAAAAGAACAGGCAAAAGCTACACCTTTTATTCCATATCCATTGATAATTAAGACATACGCCAGTAAAGCGTTCAATCCCAGGCCTATCATGATTATTACCAGCCTTTTTTGAAGTTGATTAGTTACATTTAGATAAAAGCTGAGGAAAATTCTGGAAGTGTATACCATATACCCAAACGCTAATATTATCATTATTGGTAAGCTGTCAATATACTCGGTGAGAATTGTTCTTACAACCAACATGTATAGCAGAATGAATAGTCCCAAAATAAGGCTGGTTAACATAATATAGATGACCAAGAGCCCTTCTGTGTATTTGCGAAAATGTTTAGGTGAGTCCGTACCATATTTTCCACCATCTAACATTATTTTACGATACACTGTCATATTCACCGCTTGTGTGAAAGGCTCCACTATCATCATCGCAGCCAATGCTATACTGTATAAGCCAACGTCTCTTTTGGTCAACATTGCAGCAAGAATCATAAGTCCAACACTCCAGAAAATACTTTCAGAAATATTATTGATAAATATCATAAAGCCTGTTCTAAGGAGAGAAAGAGTTTTTTTTAAATTTATGTAAAAAATAAATTTTGGTCTTTTCAAGCAAATTACATAATATCCAACTGATATTACTGCAACCAAAAGCATGGCAAGAAGAATACCTTTGATCTTTAAAAATATAACGCCAGGTATAATGAGGCCAGGCGTAATAAACTTTAAAATAAACTCCAGCCTTGCTATAATCATAAAGTTACCTTCTGCTTTGGTATAAGATCTTAAGAAAGAATTAGCCCGGTCTCCAATCAGGATTAGCGACAGAAGTATGAGTACCTGAGCATCCAAAGCACCCTTAAACGTAACTCCAGAAATAAACAAGATCCAGAGTACTAACAAAGCAAATGCGGCTGCTACAATAGAACCTGTAAAAACTATATCTTTTATTGCTCTCGCCTCTTTTTCATCTCCCTTTCCATATGCGATAGGGACATCTCTCGGCAAACATTGTAAAAGCCCCAGGTGAGTGTACCCAGCATACTGGTTGATAAGTTTAATAATAGCCAACACTCCAAGCAGAGAAGGACCGAGGAATTTGGCAATTACTATTGCGCTTGGGAAAGAGATTATTTTCCCGATAATTGTTGAAAAAGACATAATACCAGTTAATTTAATTGTGTCTTTCTTTTCAGTACTGAGGCTATTTAAATGCAATAGTACCAATCCTTGAACATGTTTTTTTGTTAAAAACCGAGGATTTTAAAAAATAATAAACACTTTTCAAATATTTCTTTAATATGCTTGAGCTTTGTCTATGAATTGGTCAGAGTTTTGCAAAAGCCTCATGATAATTCCTGCAACTTCTTTTCCTGCTGTACCCTTAAAAGGCCCTGCCTCCTGTTCAACCAAAACTTTTCTTTGTTCTTTATTTGATGATGGATTATTTAAATAATCGTTTATTGATGCTATCAATTTTTCAGGATTGTAACACATTTTTAATGCACCTGTGGCAATAACTCTTTGATTATGAACCTCATTAAGGTCTATTTCAATGCTTTGTCTTGCTCTTTCTTTTCTCTGAGATTTTCCTTCAAAAACTATGTTCACAATAGGTACGTTCATTATTGCTGCTTCGATATTCAAAGTTGAAAATATATTCATTAGGACATCTGAATATTTCAGAATAGAAGCAACCTTTGTCTGTTCGAATTCTGGCATATCCATCGTTAATGTATCAGAAAGTATTTCGGGTTTATCTATTTTAACAAATGAATATCTCTCTACAATTTTGTCAAATTCTTTAATTAAGTGAATATGTATTTTTTGATTCCGTTTAATTCCATAGTGAAGAGGATGTAATCTTATTAATAATTGGGCAGGAAATGATATTTTTTCCTTAGCGATAGCTTCTGCAATTATATATGCAATATCCACGTTCCAGGGATAAGCCGTAGGAGATTTTGTTGCAAAAAAAATCAGCTTCTTATTTATGTCCAGATCAAATTTTTTAAATATCATTTCTTTAGAAAGTAGTTCTTCTTTCCTGTAATAAGTGTCAAAATGGGCAATGCCTCCAATAGAGACTTCATTTATAGGAAAATCATGATATTCTAATAGCTCCTTTTTCATTACTTCTGTCCAAGCAATGATATGATCCGGAATAGCTCCTGCCATTCCTTTTGATGTTGTATTATCCCAACTCAAAATGATCGTTGCAATTTTGGCGCCATACTTTTTTGCTTCCCTCATGATAAAAGAGTCAAAATTTCTTGCAACATTACCAAGGGAAGTAGTAATGATCAAATCGGGTTTATGCTTCTCAAATAATTTCTTGTGAATGTCAGGACTGTATAGCCTGCATTCAAGCCATAAAAATAACTTTCTGAGTATTTTCGAAGCTCTTAAAAGTTTGACAATTATATGAATTATAAGGTGTTTTGATTTGGTAATAAAATCTTTTGCAGGTGATTCCTTGATAAATATTTCATAACGGCCATCCACTGTCGTTAAGTCATATTTTCCATTCAGAACAAAGCCTCGAATAAGTTGAAAAGACAGTTGGCCTCTTGATTTTCTAAGGAATTCTTCGCATTTCTTACTGTTAAGTCCCTCAATATGCACGTTGTCTTTCTGAAACTCCTGTTTGAAGTAATCCTCATCGGCATTAGGAGTAACAATGACTATTTTTTCAATCTGTTTCTTAAGTTCTTTGAAAATATCAGTGCGAAGCAAGTATCTTGCTTCAAATCCTGAATTTACAACAAGAAAAATGCATTTTCTTGTTTTTTTCATTTCAAAAGAACTCCTATTGCGATTTGATCTCATCCAACCGACGTACGATATATCGGGCAAGTAGATTTATCTGTTCCTTGCGTTCTCGTTCCTGTCCTTTTCCATCGTTCTTGATACTGTCAGGAGAGTATAAACCTTTCCGGCCAATCAGCTTAGAATAAAAGTCCACAGGAACCGAATCCTTTATTACAGCTGCTATATAGCTTAGCAGAGCTTTTTCTTTGTATTCATAATTCTCCAGAAGATCACGAATTTCATAGCCCAGACGATCTGGATTGTCTGCGTGACGAATCATATTATTAGGCAAGAAGTTGTATGGAGTTTGCCCCAGAATTATTGCAGGCTTTTTTAGTATTGATGCTTCAAAACATATAGAACCTGCAATGACTGTGATAAGGCGAGCGTTGGAAATTAGTTCCCTTGATTTCAAGCTTGGATGCGCAAGCAAAACATTGGGGATTTCTAATAACTTGCGATAATAACTCAGATGACGTTTGCCGATTGACCATGGATGTTCTTTAAGGATTAGTTTCATCCCTACCGGAAGATTGTGGCTGAATAGCCGAATTGCCTCAATCTGATTAAGATATGGTTTGCTGTATACGAGTAGAGTTACTTCAGGTTCAGTGTGGAGCGGGAAAAAGGCATAATTCAAGAGGGGAAGATCTTTGAACCTGACATATAGCTTTTTGAAACGCTTATCCATTAATCTGGCTCGCCAGGGGCTGATGATCCTCCGATGTACAAGGGGCCCAATGAAGCCAGAGATGTGATTGTCATTCCGGTATTCTCCAAACCGGTACTTATATTCTTTCATCAAAAATCTGATCAATCTTTTTACATTCAGCAGGTTAAATAATTCTTTTCCCAATTTTGGAGTTACTGGTGGTTTATTAGAGGGTGCTACAACACCCTCATACATCGCATGAGTGCTCCGCATCTCTTGCAAATACTTAATGGCTTTATCCCTCACAGAAGGTTCAATACCGTTTTTAAGGAATTGGTGATAAGTTTTTTTGAGAAGCTCAGAAGGTTCCATTATACTTTCACCAGCATAGAAGTAGTTTCGTATCCGCATTGGCCTGAGATTTAAAATCGGAATATTACGAGCCCGGGCAAATAAATATGATAAATACTCCCCAAGAGTGACACATTGAAAGGAAACGATGAAATTTGGCTGTACTTCATTGAAAAAGGCTTCCATCCTTTTGAGCCCCACCTGAAGTATAGCCATCATTTGCTCATGACTAAATCGCGGTTTGTAGTCTTGATATGCATAGTTTTTTCCAAAATAAATGCGGCGGTCTGCAACCAGAGCATTCCACAAATAGGGCTGACCGATTTCTTTTTCATAGCGCTCAAGCAAAGAAATATTTAACTTTTTCCCTTCGGATTCTCGAATGATTTCCCACTCTTTCAGGAAATAAAACAAGCCCGACTCTATTTCAGGATATTTTTGTTTAAATTGCTTAAAAAAGATTGAGTCAGCCACATAAAATCCAATTTTATTCAAAGGCATAAAATCTTTCATAGCCTGCATAAGATTATAAAACATGTCTAAACTAGAACTTTGCGTAAAAAAAAGTACGTTCATTTCACGAAATTTGTTTTTTATTTAGCTACGGCCTAAAATTGCGGGATATAAGAGATGACGTAATGGGCATAGTAAGAAAAAGAAGTTGGCTCCCTATTTTTATCAGATTGCTTCGTCGCTTCGCTCCTTCCAATTACCTCTAGTCGCAAAACTTTGGGTTAAAGTATGTTTTTAAATTTAGTCGACAATATCTTCAGATATTATGTCTCCATAATTTTAATTCCGGTACGTTTCTGGAAATTATCCAGATTCCTGATAGCTAGAAGATTTTCTCTTTTATTTGACCTATGTCCTCTTGTCATCTGGCTAATTGTTTTTTCCCCGATTATCTTATAGATTTCAAATGAATTATTCCATAATATTTTGAATACATCAGCCGATGTATAGCCATATTTTTCAAAATGTGTATCCCATGACTCAAAGTATACACATTTTGTCTTCTTTAGTGTTCTCTCCCCCCCTTCTAGAACAAATTTTTCATATCCCTCAGTATCTATCTTCATTAAAGCAATTTCTGATTCATTGATAAGCAAATCGTCTAACCGAGCCATGTTAATCTTAATTCCAATATTATCCTGCAATATAAAATTTCGATCATCTGCTCTAATATCAGAAAAAACAACCTTTCTATTTTCATTACCAATTGCAATATTAAACGTTTGTATGTTCTTTAATTGATTTAGCTTAATATTTCCCTGCAAGTACTTGAATACTCTGGGATGTGCTTCAATAGAAAATACTTTGCCAGAATTGCCAACTTTTATAGCTGCTTCAAGAGTTAAGGTTCCTATATTAGCACCTACATCAATAACTTTGTCACCAGAGTACAGGTAGTCCTGAAAAAATCTTTCGGCAGACTGGCGAGCTTTCGAATCAACCCACAATTCACAAGAAAGTGATGAAGGATAAAACCGTAAAATATAGTTTTCGCGCCTAATCTTGAATAAATTAGACAGTTTTGATTTGAACAGTAGCTTCATAATTATGAATTTAATCGGGTGTTTTTGCCTTTTTAATACTTGTAAATATCTATTCATCTAAAATAATTTATTTTTTATTGATGACTTTTTCCCTTTTCTCTTTTTATCGAATATCAATTTAGTCAACAATATCTTCAGGTTTAAGTAAGTAGTTCGCTGACAAGTTGCGTGAAGCTCTTTTGCCAACAATATTTGGTAGTTCATAGCTGGGAATTCCTGAACCTGGCCGTTTTACCCATATATTAAGGTGCTCTTTAAACTCCTCATCTGCTTTAATCGGGGCAATAGTAACAATGCTTTCAGAGAATCCGTGACGAACCTTCAATGCTTCCTCATTTAGTTCCTTTTTATCTCCAAGTGCAGCAGCAATTGCGTGTACGCCAGCTACAAGATCTTTCAACTCATGTGGCTCTATAGAAGATTTTTGATCAATTCCGGGAAGTGAACGGGAAAGAGTAAAATGCTTTTCTACTATACATGCTCCTTTTGCTACCGCACCAAAACAGGCATAATTGCCGGTACAATGATCAGATAATCCTATAGGCACTTGGAATTCCTCTCCCATTTTATCTAATACTCCTAAGTTAACATTTTCATAAGGGGTAGGATAATTGGAGGTACATTGCATAAGCACAAATCCAGGAACATTGCTTTTAATAGTATTTACAGCTTTGCCAACTTCCTCCCATGTAGCGGTTCCAGTTGATAAAATAATAGGCTTACCCTTTTTAGCGACATACTTGAGAAATGGCAGATTAGTAACTTCGCCAGATCCTACTTTATAAGCAGGTACGCCAACCTTTTCCAAAAGCTCAACAGCCTCAATAGAGAAAGGAGTCGAGAGAAATAAGATGCCCAACTTTTCTGCCTCTTTCTTCAGCTCAATATGATTCTCGAGAGATAAAGAACATTCTGACATAATATCAAACAATGAACGGGTAACATGCGAGCCTGCTTCACCACTTAGATTGCGATCAGGTAACATCTCTGCTTCGGCAATATGGGTTTGAAACTTTACTATGTCAGCTTCAGCTTCTTTTGCAACTTTCACCATTTCTTTGGCAGTTTCCAAATTTCCATTATGATTAATCCCGGCTTCAGCAATAACCAAAGGGGGATATCCTCTGCCGACTTTATACGGTCCTATTTCAACTATATTCATGATTATTTTTTTCCTGATCAATAATTAAAGCCATTCGTCTATTGTATAAATCAAATCTGTCGTTGCCCATTTCGGGGAAATAATGCCGTGTTCAATAACCTTTTTTATTCCTTCCTCCAGAGAGACCTTGGGTACAAAATCAAGTATTTTTCGAGCCTTTTTAGTGTCGCAATATCGAGTAAATACCTCTCGATCTTCCGAACGATCTGTATTTATGAACTTCTTCTGGTATTTCGGACTTATTTTGCCATCTTTTCCGCAAACACGAATAACTGTATGTGCTAGATCTGAAAGGCTAATAGGGTTGTTGCTATTGCCTATATTTAAGATCTCCCCATTTGCTTTCGTGCTTAGTAAAGCCTCAACAGTGGCCCTGGCTGTATCGCTGGCATAACAATAGGAGCGGATCTGCTTTCCATCACCGTAAATTATGGGAGGCTTGCCTTCTATAACATTCCTAATAAACTTTGGAATAACAAACTGAGCGATCTGGAAAGGACCAAAAGTATTAAAATATCTAAGGATTGTGTAGGAAAACTCAGGATACCGCTGAAAATATGCTTTACACAATTCTTCACCAGCTAGTTTACTTATAGCATAAACGCTTTTGCCCTGAGTATATGAGTTTTCAGTTATTGGATTTTCCAAAGGCTCTCCATAGACTTCTGAAGAAGATGCAAATACCATTTTTTTCACTCTATGTTGAATTGCACAATCCAGAACATTCTTTGTCCCGTTGATATTGATCTCAATGCATCGCAACCTGTTGATTTCTGTCCTACGAACTCCTAAATATGCGGCTAAATGAATTATAGCATCACAGCCAGCCACCGCATCGCGTAGAGAAGAACAATCCAGGATAGAGCCATAATGCACGTTTATGTTGGGAGGAATAAACTTTTTAACACAGGAAACCTGCTCGGGTAAATCAAACAAACAAACTGGAATATCTCGTTTAGAAAGCTCTTTGCAGACTTGAATGCCAATACATCCAGCGCCCCCAGTAACTAAAACTTTTTCAAATTTATTAGCCATTTTAATACGTAATCCTTTTTTGTATAAATTTTGGAGAAAGATCGACTTTCTCCAGAATATCCACAATGCGTTTTGCAGAGTAACCATCTCCATAAGGGTTAGTTACTTGGTTCACGATTTTTTTGAAATCTTCATCATAAAAAGCTTTCTTGATAGCCATGACAATTTTTTCTACATTATGGGGAACATCAATAACATTACCCGCACGAAGACGACCATTTTGCCTTGTTCCTATGTTAACAACAGGGAGTTGAAAGCTTGGAGCTTCCCGTATTCCAGTTGAAGAATTGCCAGCCAACACATCTGCATGTTTCAATAAGCTTAAAAAATCCTTAGAATCAATACTGGGAAATATATGAAACTGAGGATTTTTTTTCATAGTGGATATGATCTCACGCCCTCCAGCATCAGCATTAGAATAGAGGATGATTATTTCGGTTTCATGAAGCTTTTTAAGTGCTTCTATGGAAATGCTGATTTGCTCTAATGCATGACCATATTCTGTTGTAACTGGATGTTGGACAAAAATTATCAGCGGCAGTTCCGGATTAAACTCGTAATCAACTGCTAATTCTTCTTTATTTCTATATTTAAGGGTACGTATAATATCGAGATATGGACATCCAACCGTATGAACATTATTTGGGTCTTCCCCCATCTTTATAATCCGCTCTCCAGCATCTTCGGTTGCAGGAAAATGTATGTGAGAAAGTTTTGTAACCGCATGACGTATACTCTCATCTATAGTGCCTGTCACCTCACCCCCTTGTATGTGCGCAATAGGAATATTCATAAGTGCTGCGGTTTGGGCTGCCGCGAGTGTTTCTACCCTGTCTACGGTTATAAGGAATATATCCGGCTTAATCATATTCAATGCGTCAGCTATACCATCACTGCAGCGGGCAGCTGCCTTAGCCATCCCGTGGGGTGAATCATCATCGGAATACATATTTACTTTCGCAGCGATATAAAATCCATCTTTTTCTATTTCTTTTAGGGTATAACCGAATTTCTTTAAAAGATGCATCCCAGTAACAATCAACTTCAGCTCCAAATTTGGGCGAGAGCTAATTTCTCGTAAAACAGATTTTACCCTTGGATAATCAGCACGAGTCCCAGTCATACAGGCAATGGTTCGTTTTGGTTTATCCATTTATAAGTTACGCTTTTTTAAACGTTTTAACACTATAATTTAAGACAAGACCTCTTTCCGCTTCGATTGTGCTGTATTAATAAATTCTATTGTCGTATTACATTTATCCTTTAAAATTTATTTCCACTTCTGTATAGCAAAAGGAGGATAATCTTCACCTATTTTTCTTACTAGAATTTCAAATTCCTTCATAATTTTTCCTTTTTTTAATATATATTCTCTCGAAAAGACCTTTATCTCTTCTTAAAATCCTAATTAATGTTAGAGGAATAAAAATTTTTCTCCCATTTACAAGAACAATTTTTTTCTTAAAAGGGTAAAAAGCAACCTTGCGCATAAAAAAATCTAAGGTTGTGCCAGAAAAATAATTAACGTGTTCCAGAAAATGAGCTTTTACAAATTTCCCCTTTTTGTTTTCTATCTTTATCAATTTTGGTGTTACTCCATCAGTATATAAAACAGTGTTTTCTTTTGAGATTGAATCAATAATTAATAGAAATTCATCTAAATCAGTTATATGTTCAATAACACTTTGACAAATAATTAGATCAAATTTTAAATTTAAAAATTCTGCTTTAAATTCATCAGGTGTATATACATTTAACCCTAACTTTTTGCAGTAGCCCAGCCTAAAATTATCTATCTCTATTCCCATCCCATCTATTCCAAATTCTTTGGCAAGAGATAAAGTATGACCAAAACCACAACCAAAATCGAAAATTTTTATAGAGTTATCTGTACTAATAAGATTGAGTATTTTTAATAGGATAGTTAAATATTGTAATTTTCTTCCTCTGCTAAAATTAATATTCTCAGTAGTCCCGATTATAAATGTTTTATTATTTTTATAAAGATTCTGTTTGCTCTCATTATAAACTATTTCTTCATATCCTTTGCGAATTCTTGGGTTCGTAAAAACAAATTTACAGTTTTTACATTTACTAACGGTTAAAACAGTATTTTTATTTATACCGAGAATAGAGTAATCAAGGCTCTTCTTCTGTTTCAATTTCCCATAAGGAATACTAAAAAATAAACTTACATTGTCGATTCCACAAATAGGACAAGAAACATATTCAAAGTATTTATTGTCCATTAAATTATTATTATTTACCATAGGCTCTAACACCATCTTCGAGTAGAATCTAATCTATTTAAACTTTATATTTTTTTCCTTGATTTCAAAAAGCATTCAAAGAATTTTAAATCATCTTCTTCATCTATATCGATGTATAAACCATCAGTTTCATAAGCAATGGTTTTTCGAGGAATTCTCCAGTTTCTAAGGATAGCTTGGCGGGAAAAAATCCAGCAATTATTTGTAATATCATGAATAGGCGGTGCATCCTGCCTGCGAACGAAGTTCCCCTTTAAAACTAATTGGGCATAACCACTTTTATTTATTTTTACCATGTTAAAATAGGGATTCCTTCTGCTTTTGGTTGCTGCCACCACTAAATCCGGTTTATTTTCTATAAAAATATCTATCATTTCATTAATATTTTCTTTTTTCCTCACGGGGCTTGTCGGATCGAGCAGAACGATACCATTTATTTTCAAAGAGTAAATTTGTTCACATTTCATTAAAGCATGCTTTAATACTTCTATCATTGAGGTATTATCTTTTGCCAATCTTTTTGGCCTTATAAAAGGCACTTCTGCGCCGCATTTTTTTGCTTCATCAGCAATCTCTAAACTATCAGTAGTAATTATAGTTTTATATATTTTCTTATAGCTTAAAGCATCTTTTATCGTGTAGTAGATTAAAGGTTTGTTCAAAACTTTTCTTAAATTCTTATTCTTTATTCCCTTAGAGCCACCCCTTGCGGGAATTACTCCTAATAAGATAGGGCTTTCTTTATTTTTCATATTATCTTCAGCCACTGTCTTTTTCCTGAGGAATTATGAACACAATGACATATAATCACGGATCTTTGGGACAAGGCCGAAACTTAAATTTTAAATAGAATCCTCTTGATAAGAACTTTTATTCTAAAAATCCATATAATCTTTAACTTTATTTTAATTATATCTTTTATGTTACTTCTCACATGACCATAAGGATAAGCCAAAATTTTATTTTTATCATGAAAATTATTTGTTATTAAGCTTTGAGAAATTTTCTTTACAATATTTACAGCTTTATTCTTAAACTCTTCTTTTCCATCCATAATATGCAGGTGATATTTTGCATTGGTTATAGTATTAAATTTATTAGTTAATTTATAAGACAAGGTGGAAGGAGCATATGTCAAACTTCCTGATAAGTAGTGACCATTATGTAAAGAAATCAATTCTTTGTTGATTGTGTTAACTAAATTTTTAATCTCCTCTCCTCTGTAGAAAAAGAGAGGTTTTATATAAGGAGAAGCTTTTTTTCTATGTAGTTGAAATGTATAAGAATGAAAATCCAAATAAATAGAAGGCAGCATTTTTAAGAGATATCTCCATAAATAATAAGCTTCAGGTGCGTTGGTTTTGTCTTTTTCTTTAAAATCCCAATATAAATTTATACCTTTCACGTTACACCCATTATACCCATATGAAAAGCCATCAGGATTAACTATTGGTATTATTATAAAATTAAAATATTTCAACAAACTCTTACCTTCGTTAGTATTTAAATTTTCCATAATTGCTTCAGTGGCAAAGGTGTCTGCCTCCATAGGATGAAATCCTGAAGTTATAATAAAAGCAGGTTTATAATTATTTGAAATCTCCCCATCAGAATAAACATAAGCTAATAAATCTCTACCTTCGAATGATTTTCCGTATTGTTCTTTTGTGCGATATGAGTTTTTGGATAAGTTTCCAAATATATTGTAGAGAAGTTTTAAGCTTCTGAAAAAAGTATTGGAAATATAGAGAGTCTCTTTTTCTAATAATACAACTTTTATATAATATTTTTTAAAAGTATCAGTATATGCTTCAATATTGGTCAGTGGGTAGAAATCTGAATTAACGTTTTGTTGTCCCAGGATATAACTTTTGTATTCAAGATTATTCTTCTTATCACAATTAATAAATATCTCTATACCTTTTGAATGTTCAGAATTGTTCCTTAAACCGAATACAAAATGCCAATTATAATCATGAACCATGCCATCTTTTTTGACCAGTGGTTCTTCTCTTAGGGTTGCAAAGACTTTATTACCTCGAATATGATATTTCCCTATCGACGCACCTTCAAAATTTTCAATAATCTCAAAAGTAGACATATTCGCCTTTATTTACAGTTAATTGAAATTGTCACGCCTGAAAATATAGGAATATTATTTATCGTTTGTTCCGTTTATACCGTTTGTTTGGCTAGATTAGGTGAGAAAGGCAGATACTGATTAAAAGGTTTAGATGGTCCTTAAAGTATGGAAAGCGTAAAATTTATAAGCTACCGCCGTTAGGAATTTATGCATTTATTCAGTTTTTACTATCTTGTGCTCTTAATCAGTTTTTTCCTGTTATGATCCCGTCATGAACAGTTTGTTATTTTATTTTTCTCTGGGGGGAGGTGTCAAGAGGAAAAAAGCGAGAAATGGTATGGATGGTCTCTTTGACCTATATAAAGAATACGAAATAGTTGCGCTTATTTTTCAATGAAACGATAGAGATTTTGTTATTTGGTTTATTGGGATGATATTAGAGTAAAAAAACGAGATAAATCTTTCTTATTTAGTCTTCAGCTTTTAAGTTTTTGTTTTTCGATGTATTCGAGGAAGAAAGCTAGCATGGTAAAGATCGTTAGGCCAACTATCCCAGCCAACATGACATTGCGTTTCTTTTTAGGAAAAACAGGTCCTAGAGAAGACGTTGGCTCTTGAATGAGTTGAGTATAATCTATTCTTCCTTTTTTTTCATTCAAATTGCCAATTTCTAAATTTATTTCCTCTTCTTCTATTTTTTTGCTGCTTAGCAACTCATTTAATGTATTATAATATTGTAAGTTATTTTGGATTTCATTGGAATTAAGGAGCATTGTTAAACTTTCAGTTTCGCTCCTATTTTCTTTCTTTAAACTCAAACGTTGTTCTCTTTCTAGTGATTCAATTCTTTTCCTTATGTCACTCATTTCTTTTTCGACGTCTTTTTTTCTTTGTTTAACAATGTTAAGGTTATTCTTGTAGGCCTTAAGTTCTTCCTCTATGCCTTTCATTTCAATATCAACCTTTTTATCTAAGTCTCTTTTTAAATGATTGAAAAGTGAGTATAAAATAAGTTTAGCCTTTTCTACGTCTTTTTCTTTTATGGAAATTTTTAACAGCCCCGTATCTCTTAGATTCTCTGCCTTTAGTTCCGGGAAACTTCTGATATCCAGGTTTAATTCTACGGCAATTAAACTGTTGTAAGTCCTTTGACTAATCTTAGTAACTATATGCTTTGGATCATCAACAACATATTCCCGAAAGTGGCCCTCTTGATCCTGAAAATATTGTTTACACGGCTGAATTATGGCATCCACTTCCCACATTTGAGGCAAAAAAAAGCTGTACACACCGACTGCCACTACTAATACGAAGGTGGGTATTATAATGAGCCATTTTCTTTTCCAGATAACATTCAAGTAATCCATCAATTCTCTTTCATTTTCATATTCGTTCATGATTAAAGCCCTTTTTTCTTATTAAATTATAATGCTTTGTCTTAAATTTCAAGGGAAATTTCCTTTATTTAAAAAAGACGAATTCTTGAATTTTTTTTGATGAAATGTTAGAGATTTCGTGCATTGTTTTGTTGGGATGAGTTTAGAGTAAAAAATTCTAGCTTAGGCCTTACTTTCAGCTTTTTGTTTTTCGATGTATTCGAGAAAGAAAGCTAGCATGGTGAAGATCAATAGTCCTAATATGCCAGTAATCAAGATGATCAGTTTCTTTTTGGGAAAGACTGGGAAGAGAGAAGATGTGGGTTCTTTAATGAGTTGAGCATAATCTAATCTCCCTTTTCTTTCATTCAAACTGTCAACTTCTAGAATTAAGTCCTCTTCTTCTATTCTTTTTATGCTTATCAACTCATTTAATATATTATGATATTCTAAGCTTTGTTGGATTTCATTGGAATAAAGAAGCATTGCTAAACTTTCAGATTCGCTTCTATTTTCTTTCTTTAAACTCAAATGCTGTTCTTTTTCTAGTGATTCAATTCTTTTCTTTACAACACTCATTTCTTTTTCAATCTCATTTTTTCTTTGTTTAACAATATTAAGCTTATTTTTATTTGCCTTAATTTCTTCTTCTAGACTTCTCATTTCAACCTCAATTTTCTCATCGGGCTCAATTTTTACAAGGTTAAAAAGCGAAAGTAGAATTAACTTTGCTTTTTCGACATCTTTTTCTTTTATGGAAACCCGCACCAAATTTGTATCAGGAAGATCTTCTGCCTTTATTTTTGGGAATTTTCTAATATCAAGGTTCAATTCAGCGGCAATTTTATTATTGTACGTAGCTTGATTAATTTGGCTAGCTATTTGCTTAGGGTCAACGATCACAATTTCCTCAAATTGACCCCCTACAGTCTTGATCAGAAATTTGCTTGGTTGAATTAGGGCATCAATTTCCCACTTCTGAGGCAAAAGAAAGCTGATGACTCCGGCTGCAATGACTAAGAAGAGGGTAGAGAGTATGATGAGCCATTTTCTTTTCCAGATAATATTAAGGAAATCTATTAATTCGATCTCGCCTTCATTTTCTTTCATGATATCTTCTTTTAAGAGCTTTTTAGGCTATAATAATTCATCTTAAATTTCAAGGATATTTTCTCTATTCAAGAAATGTGCAGGTCAATTTATAACTATAATATTCAACGGTTACGGTACCCACCTTTTTCATTTCTTCCCCCATATTTATGGTTTTTTTCCCTGATAAACTGCTACATTTTAATTATCATGGACAAAAGTTAAATGTCAAGTTGAGATTGCTCAGCCTGTTTCGAGCAATGCGAAGGAATCTTCTCCCGTCCTCGCAATGATTGGATAAGTTGAGTGTGTTGATTCTATCAGGGGGATGTGTTAAATTTTCGTTAATGTCGAGAAATAAAGCAGCTATTTTTTTTATCGCTTGTATTTTCTTCACTGGGAGTTTTCTGTTTGGGCAGAAGGAGGATTCTTCTTCCGAGCCAATAACGATAATAGCCAACTATAAAGAAAAGATAAAAGAAATGGTTTTTGCAACGGGCAATGTTGAGATTCATTACAAGGATGTCAAATTGTTTGCTGATAGCGCAGAGCTTAACACCGAGACTAAAGACGTCTATGCCGAAGGAAACGTATTGATTCAATTGCCAGAAGAGGTAGTGAGTGCTGAGGAAATTCGTATGAATTTAGATTCTTTGCAAGGTAACCTTCAAAAAGGATATGGCATGATTAAGCCGACAATTTTTTATGAAGCTAAGAATATAGAGAGAAAAGAATCAGGTGTTTATCTTTTCCGAAAAGCCAAAATAACTTCCTGTACCCAGCCCGTCTCCCGCTGGAGAATTACCTCCTCAAGGGCTAAATTCAAAAAAAATGATTACATCGATATGTGGAATCCCGTTTTTCACATAAAGAAAATTCCCATCTTCTATCTTCCTTACATGCGGTATCCTCTCGATGAGGAGAAGTCGACCGGTTTTTTAATGCCCCAACTTGGTTTTTCTGGCTCAAAGGGTTTTTCTTATTCGCAGGTTTTTTATTGGGCAATGAAAAGAAACATGGATGCAACTTTAAATTTTGATCATTATTCTGCAAGAGGATTGGGTGGGGGTCTGGAATACAGGTACCTTTTTTCAGGAGGGGTGGGTGGCAATCTAAATCTGTATTATTTTAACTTCAAGGATAACCCAGAAAAAGAGAGTACTGCTGACGCGTATCTTTTTCGTTTTAAACATAACCAACGCCTCCCTTTCGGCTTCAGTTTGGTGGCTGACGTCGACTATTCAAGTTCTTTTGATTTCTTGAGAGAGTTTGACAATGACTTCAAGCGGGCTGTTGTTTCAAACCGCAGCTCCCAGGTATATCTTTCAAAAGCGTGGTCCTATTTTAATTTAAATGCGCGGGTCTCGAGGTTCGAGACTTATTATCAAGAAGCAGATAATTCGATTATCAGGCACAATCTTCCAGAGATAAGCTTCAGTTCTTCCAAAATAAAGCTTTTTTCACCTTTGTATTTTTCTTTTTCCTCCTCTTTCAGCCGCTGGGAATACGGATGGGAGTCTGAATATGAAGAGGGACATCAGAGGCGCTCACAGAGTTTAGCTTTTAGTCCACAGCTTACTTTTCCTTTGACACCAGTATCTTGGCTTACCCTTAATTCTTCATTTTCGTCCAATATTAATTATTATTTCCAGAGCTATGCTCTGAACACGCGGGAAATTGTAGATGAGCCTCTCTTTAGGCCTAATTATGTGCTCAACACAGAATTTATCGGACCTGTTATCAATAAGATATATTATGGAGCGGAGGGCAAGGCAAAGCTGAAACATATTATAGAGCCTTTCCTCTCTTACCGCTATGAGAGCCCTATTGCCGATTCTGATAGGATTATTGTACCATGGATATTTTATAGAAACCATTATATCCGTTACGGCATAACCAATCGCTTCTTGATAAAAAAGGATAAAATGCCAAAGGAGGTTTTCACCTTTGGCCTGGCGCAGACCTTTTATTTTGAGCCTGATGAGAGCCCGTTGCAAGTTTATCGAGTCGACGGCAAAATTCCTGAATTTTCCGATATAAGCGGTTACTTGAGGTTCTACCCTGTGGGAAAATATAGCCTCGACGTCTCTGCGGCCTTTAATCCTTACCAGAATACGTTTTCAAGCTTGCGGTTAGGAGCCAATTTGGGTTCGCCTGCTGATTCTCTTTTTCTCAGGGTGAATTGGTATAAGAGTGTTAATCCTTACATCGAGGGCATGTGGTGGGATCGCTATCTATACGATCGCCATCAAATTAGCTTTTTTGGAGGATTGAAGATTCCCAAACTTTCCTTGGAGGCACAGGCAGAATTAGATTACAATATTCTGGAAAGAAAGATGCTTTATTCAGTTTTAGCTCTTGTCTACAATTATCAATGTTTTGATTTTAGAGTTGAGCTCAAGGTATTCTATTTTCGCGAAAAACCAGAAACTCAGTTCTTGTTCTCCTTTGGACTCGGAAACATAGGAAAGTCAATAGATTTCTTAGGAGGAATGGGGTTTTAAAAAAATGGGGCCAGGCCCCATTTTCTATGAGAGGAGTGTAATTTTAAGATGAAAGGATTAATATTAAGCGGTGGCAAAGGAACTAGGCTTAGACCTCTGACTTTCACTCAGGCAAAACAACTAGTTCCTGTTGCTAACAAGCCCGTTCTCTTTTACGGGATAGAGGCTCTCAAAGAAGCAGGAATAGAGGATATTGGCATCGTGGTCGGTGATACTAAAGATGAAATCAAAGAAGCAGCAGGAGATGGCAGCCGATGGGGACTTCGCATCACTTACATCGAGCAAGAGGCACCCCTGGGATTGGCTCATGCTGTTAAGATTTCTGAAGGTTTCCTGGGAAACGAGCCTTTTGTCATGTATTTGGGTGACAATATTCTTAAGAGCGGAATCAAATCTTTGGTTGAAAAGTTTAAGGAAAAAAAGCCAAATTCATTGATCCTTCTGACAGAAGTTCCAGATCCCCGGTTGTTCGGAGTTGCTGAGCTTAAAAATGGAAAAGTGCTGAGACTGGTTGAAAAACCAAAGAAACCCATGAGTAATTTAGCATTAGTTGGAGTCTACATGTTTGATTCTCACGTCTTTGAAGCTATAAATGCAATAAAGCCCTCATGGAGAAACGAGCTTGAAATCACGGATGCTATTCAGTATCTGGTCGATAAAGGCTATGAAGTTCATCCCCATCTTGTCAGCGGATGGTGGAAGGATACAGGCAAGATCGAGGATATCCTCGAAGCAAATCGCCTGATTCTGGAGACTATTGTTGGTAAGATTCAGGGTAAAGTTGATGAGGCATCGAGGATAAACGGGCAGGTTATCATTGAGGAAGGAGTTGTTGTCAAGAACAGCATTATCAGGGGACCAGCCATAATCGGCGCTGAGACAGAGATTAGTAATTCTTATATCGGTCCCTCTACCGCTATCCAGGAGAGGTGCAAGATTATTCAGACCGAGATTGAACACAGTATTGTCCTGGAAGGAAGCGAGATACGGGATGTTGGGAGCAGGATTGATGAGAGCTTGATCGGAAGGGATGTGAAAATATACAAGTGCCCCCCAAAACCATCAGTTTATCGCCTTATTGTCGGCGATAAAAGCGAAATCGGCATAAAATGAGATTGCCACGCTCCCTTCAAATAAAGGGGACAGGCT
>SDBU01000281.1_pt1 | contig 72927 bp, 68 predicted proteins | sample 2277071 | NCBI WGS metagenome assembly SDBU01 (sample SAMN10397929, study PRJNA504765) | marine sediment metagenome | isolation source: marine sediment core GS08_GC12, 126 cmbsf | place: Arctic Ocean: Gakkel Ridge, Loki's castle | collected 2008 | reverse complement strand
ATGGAATAGCTTTGGTTCTGCTGATGGATTTAATATACCTCTCCTCCCAGAAGATTACCGAGTACATATTATTACACAAAACCGGGTTGATGTAGGAATTATCCCAATTTCTCTAAACGCAGGAGAAAGAATAGACTTAACAACTAGCTCTGTAAGCGTTCCTGTTGGACAGAATGTAACGGTAACTTTAGGGAACATCACTGTTACATTTACTGAAGTTACCGCTTCGGGCATTATGAGTGTAACTACTACTTCTCACCCACAAGGAGGACAACCGCCTTCACAATATAGATTCCTACGTGACTACTACGAAATGACAACAACTGCTGAATATACAGGGCTTGTTGCCGTTTCGTTCACTTATGATGAAGCTGATGTTCAGGGGCAAGAATCAAATCTTAAACTTTTCCATTGGGATGGTTCCGGCTGGCAAGATATAACAGTTTCTGTGAATACGGTTAACAATATAATAACAGGCGAGACCCCAACACTCTCGTTATTCGCAATCGGTGATCTTCTTAATTCCCCACCCACAGTTGATGCGGGGGGACCGTACAGTGTAGACGAGGGTAACCAGGTGACAGTTAGTGCGACTGGAAGCGATCCTGAAAATGGTCCGTTAACTTATGCATGGGATTTGGACAATAATGGAAGCTTTGAAACACCCGGTCAGAGTGTGAATTTCTCAGCGGCTACACTTGACGGTCCTAGCAGCCCTATAATCGCAGTCCAGGTAACAGATGACGGAGGTCTTACGGCAACCGATCAAGCTATTGTAGGTGTTTTGAATGTTGCACCTGCTGTAAGTGCAATCACTGCACCCGTGGACCCTTCTCAGACTAGCACGCAAATTAACACAAGTGTAACATTCACAGATGCGGGTATACCCGATGCTCACACCGCAGAATGGAACTGGGGTGATACATTAACCTCCCCGGGAACAGTGGATCAGTTAAGTGGTACAGTAACAGGAAGTCACTTCTATACCTCAGCCGGAGTTTATGAAGTAAAAGTTACAGTATCTGATGATGATAACGATTCAACACTGCAAACATTTCAATTTGTAGTAATTTTCGACGCTGATGGTAGTTTTGTTACAGGTGGGGGTTGGGTTGACTCACCGATCGGGGCTTATCCAACTAACTCGACTCTTACAGGAAAGGCTAACTTTGGTTTTGTCTCAAAATATCAGCGAGGTGCAAATGTTCCAACGGGTGAAACACAGTTCCGATTTAAAGTTGCTGACTTGAATTTCCACAGCTCAGATTACGACTGGTTAGTAGTTGCTGGTCCACAGGCAAAATTTAAAGGGACTGGAACCGTCAATGGTGACGAAAACTACGGCTTTCAGCTTTCAGGAACAGATGGGGCTGTAAATGGAGGCGGAGGAGTGGATAAATTCCGTATCAAAATTTGGGATATAGATAGCAACGATGAAGTTGTATATGATAACGAGTTAGGTGCCGGTAATGACGAAGACCCAACAACTGCGATTACTGGCGGTAACGTTGTAATCCACTAGAAACTTGACTCTTTATCTCTCCTCCACAATTTTAAATATTTTTCTGTAAGCTTCTCCCACGTTTGTGATTTTACCCAATTATAACCCTCATTGAGTATTTTTTGGGTTTTAGTTTTATCTTTCGAATAATCCTCTATTAATTTTGCAATTTGTTTAGGTGAATCAGAAGAAATAATCCACTTGTAGAACGGTGCTAGTTTATAATAATCTCTTTTTAAAGGACTATCATAAGCCGTAACCACAATACATTTATGTGCCATTGCTTCTAAAATAGTTAGGTATCCGCTGGCAAAGCAAAATCTAGCTTTATTGTAGAAAGGAGTAGGATCGGTAAATCCATGAACTTTTCCATAACGTTCACATTCTTTTCTAAGCTCTCCATCCCCACAAAACTCAACTCTCTTTTTACTAATTCTTCTAAAGACTTCAAAATATTTTTGTAAAGCAATATCTTTGTCTAATCTGCCAACATAGACAATAAGGTCATTGTCTTTCCTCTCCTGTTCCTTTGGAACTTCAACCGCTCCATATGATAGATAGTCTGATTTGAATCCGTAATTTCTGGGAATGTATTCTCCAATACTCAAAACTTTATTTGAAAACCTTGCACCAATTTTTTTTTGCAGGATATCTACAAATTTTAGGGGATATTCACCCCAACGGCCATGAAAAGTAGTGTAAACGGATTTTTTTGGAAAAAGTAATTTGAACGGCCAATACCATATAAAAACATCGTGGATGTGAATTATATCGCTGTCCCTTATTAAGTTGATATTCTTAAAAAACCAGACCCAGGTATAGAGAAGTCCCAAATATTTAATTTTCGGCTGCTTAAACCTAACAATTTTTATTCCCTTAGATTTTTCCTCATCTTTTAAATTCTTTTTGTGTTTAGTAGTTATAACAGTAATCTCATGACCATCTTTTATTAATCGCAAGCTAATCTCCCTTATGTGCTTCTCCACTCCCCCCACATGCGGCCAATAAAGCCTGGTTAGAAACAAAATTCTCATACTTTTTTGCAAACAACGATAATATTCGATTCTCCGAATAATTTAAGAAATATATTATCTATCAGTGTTAAAAAATCTGAAATAAGAGGAAATTTATTCGCCAAGCGATTTGGAAAGTTGCCAACTCTGAATACAAACAAAGAATTACGTAATATTCCTTCCGTCTTTTTTTTACGCAATATTCTGAATTGATTTTTCTTTAGCAAGGAAGCAATCTCTTTCATTTGATATCTTCTTAGATGACCTACTCTCTTATCAAACTTTCCGGCTAAACTCAATCTATATAGAGGAGCATTCTTGGAAGGCACGGTAACCAATAACAACCCGTCTTTTTTAAGAAGCTGGTAAATGTTTACAAGTGCTTTATTATCATCTCTAAGGTGTTCTAATACCTCGGAGCAAATAACAAAATCAAACTTGCGCTCATCCTCCCATTTCAAAAAGTCTCCTTTTATAAAATCTATCTTACCTTCTAGACCCATCAACCTTGCAGATTTTGTTGCGGCAGTAACTGCTTCTTGGGCTATCTCTATTCCGGTTACTTGTTTACCCTGAGAAGCTAGGTAGAAGCCAATTGTTCCCACACCGCTGCCTATATCTAAAACCTGATTACCAAATTTAATATTATTAAGTACCTCAATAATATTACGATAAGTGAAATTTTTTTCGCTAATTACCCTTTTTTGAAGATTTCTACCTTTGTGGTATTTGACGTATAAACTCTTGTCATCCATTAATGTATTATAACTTGTTTATGGAGACTTTTCGTCTGGACCTAGTCCAAAGAAATTGACAAACAGACTTAAAAAGGATTAACTTAATTTACGTGATAAAAACTATTTTGCGATCGTTTATAGTTTTTACTATTTTTTTATTAGCACTTTTAGCTTTGTTGCCAATGGCGATCAGGGCACAGCCAATATTATTTCAAGACGATTTTGAGCAAGATAAATCGTATCAATGGGATATCATTGCCGGTGATTGGACAAGACAATTTGTGGGGGGAAGCATGCGCTACGGTTTAGTTCTACCCACACCTTCATCCGGCGTAGAAACGCAGGGTGGCGACTTCTCGTGGACAAACTACGAGCTATCATTCGACATGTTCCCTTTACAGGGAGTTGATAGGAATGTCTTCTTTAGAGTTAATGATCAAAGAACAACTGTCGTCCCCAATCTTAACCTGCCCGTTGGTTATGGTCTCCATATGTACCAAAATCACATGTGGTTGCAAAAATTCACAACAACGACAGGGATAGAACCAGTTGATCTGCCGATTTCCCTTCCAGACGGCGTGTCAACCCATTTTAGAATTCAAGTAAATGATAACAATATCAAGGTATTTCTCGGTGACGACACTTCTCCAACGATTGACTATACTGATAATGATGATCCTTTTCTTTCGGGAAGAATAGCACTAGCGCTAACAACCGGGGCTGTGTATCCAACGGAAGTGTGGTTTGACAATGTCACAGTTACTGCAATCGACACGCCAATTACTAATGACTTTGTGATTCTTGGAGAAGAGGGAGTGTGGGTAAAACAAAATGCCACCATTTATAACGGTGATGTAGGTGCCAGCCTCATTGGTTCTGGTCCATTCCTTGATTCGGGAGTGGAAACAAGTATTGGAAACGGAGTACAAATAACTAATTCTGAAAGCGACGTATATGGAGATAGTGTCAAGTTAAAGCAAGGGTCACAGGTTCAGGATATTTTCTACAATGACCTTAGTGGCCTCGGTACTGTTCTTGGTGATGAAAATACACCACTGGATCTTCCTGTGGTTTCTGATTTTCCTACAGTTCCTGTTTTTTCCCCTGGAACAATCGATGTTGAAGTACCTGCAAACGATAACCAGTCAATTACACCGGGAAGCTATGGCGATCTAGTAGTTAGATCAGGTGCAACCCTAACCTTTAGTGCTGGAGAGTATAATTTCAACTCTTGGGACATACGAAAGAATGCAAACATATATTTTGATGGATCTGTAGAAATTCGCATTGCAGACAAGCTAGGCACTCGCGAGAATGTAGAAGTTCGTCCCTCTCCATCGGCAACCATAGATGCTTCAGATGTCGTAGTGTATATAACAGGAATAAATGGTAACAATGGCAATTTGGGAGCGACACCAAAAGCAGCCAAATTTGGGGTTCAAAACATTATCGAGGCTAATGTTTATGTCGAAAACGGAACACTACTTCTTAAGCAAAACACGGTCGCAACGGGCGCCTTCCTTGGAAAGTGGGTAATTGGCGGTGTAAGTACTGAATTCACACACGACTCAGGCTTCTTGATTCCTTAAAATTTTATTCACTTTTTCCTGTACTTTCTACACTCTTCTCTTCGTTATACAATGTCAAACAAACAGAAACTTTCATAAATATAAGTTTAACATTATTGATATTTTGACTCTTTTTTCGGAAATGTTTAGGGGGCCACCTGATACTTCTAATGCAATAAGGGGGTTAATATATAATAACTAGTCGCCCACAACGGTAGCGTCTGTCATTTTTTTCTAAAAAATCCGTGTGATTCACATCCAGCAATCATTACATTTACTTTTTCTTTTTTATCTTCAAAAATCTCGTCTTCTGAAATAAATCCTGATGGATCGATAACATCCTGGAAAATATCACCTTTGAGTTTTCCTCATGATAATTATCAGTTTGCTTATGCTGAAAAAGATAGTTTTTTTTACACTCTTGGTGGAACTACTTATCCCCCTCCATCATCTATAAATAGCGTTTATATAGGGCAGATATCAGATGGTTCCATCGCCTCTTGGACCTCCACAACTCCGCTATTAAATAAACTCTCTCATGGAAAGGCAGTAGTAATGAATAATAGGATTTATTATGCTGGCGGGTTTAGCATTGCCTCTGGAAGTATTACTCACAGCGATAAGGTTTATATGGCAGAAATTAATACCTTAGATGGAACAATTGGAGGCTGGACGGAAGTAAGGCCATTACCCAATCCTCTTTGGGGATTTGAGATGGTTGAATCTGGAAATAAGATAATAATTATTGGAGGAAGTATATATAACAGTGTGTCTGACAAAGTATACGAAGCAGAAATAAATCAGGCGGATGGCTCTCTTGGTCCATGGATTGAAAAAGATCCTCTTCCTCAACCTGTTCAGAGCGCTAAGGCAACTAAAATCGGGACTTCTGTTGTTTTGGCTGGAGGAGTCACTTGGGGTCCAACAACAGTTGATAACGTTTATTATGCAGAAATCGATGAAAGTGGCTCTATCGGTAGCTGGACAGAAAGTACAAACTCGCTTCCTCAACCTCTTTGTTGTGGTTCGCTTGTTAGCACGGATACTCATCTCTACTACACAGGAGGGCATAATGTTAATACCCGCAAATATTTTAATACCGTCTACATGGCTTCGTTTGGAGATGTCTCGGGTGGTTTAAGTGTCCCCGATATCAAACAATATTCTCCACCTTGGAATGATGATGAATACGACCATGCATCACAATGGTTTCCTAGTAATCCAACTATTGAACGCTGGGGTTGTGCTTTAACCTCTGCTTCTATGGTTCTTCAAACTCATGGCCACAATATCAATCCCGATGGATTAAACGAGTGGTTGAAAACACAACCTGATGGATATATCAGAAATGGACTTCTTAACTGGCTGGCTGTCTCTAGATATTCACTCACTAATTCTTCTCCGGATTCTCCAACCCTAGAATTTATGACTTTTCCAGCCGATAACAATGTCTTGGACAGCGAACTTGAAGCAGAACGACCTCCTGTCGTTAAGGTTCCGGGGCATTTTGCTGTTGTCAAAAGTAAAGTAAGTTTAGGTTATTTTGTAAATGACCCCGCTAGTAGTACAAATGTGTTGCTGTCACAAGTAGAGGCAGATCACTTAGGACCCTACTTCCGAATATACAGCTATTATCCCAGTAGCACCGACCTTTCATACATCATGTTAGTTCTAAATGAAGGTTTTAAAGTTCAAGTGTTTGACGAAGATGGTAATGAACTTCTAGGAGATTATTTTGTAGAAAATCCCTTAACTGATGATGTAGGTGGTGGACTTCTAAATAGTGAGTCACTGGGAATATTTTTATATCCCAAGCCCGAAAGTGGAATTTATAGCGCACATGTCTCCGGCAGTATAGGCACCTATAAGTTAGATTCCTATTTATACGACGAAAGCGGGAATGTGTATACCTCTGAAAACAATGGCGCAATTACGGAAGAAGAAACAGATGTTTATCTTCTCAGTATATCTAAAGATAATTCTGATAACTCAAATATTTCTGAAGTCAGCTTCGATGAAATTCTCAAAGACTTAAATACTGCATATAAAAACCATAAAATTAAAAGAAGGAGTGTATATAGAATTTTGGTACGCCTTGTTACCTCCGCAAAAAGATATAGTGGTTGGGGCAGAACTTATGTCGCCAAACAAATGCTATCTATGTCAAACAAATATCTCGTCATGTTTACTCCAAGATTTATTGATCCCGAGACCTCATCCCTTCTCCAAACCAAAATCACCCTCCTTAAAAACTCTCTATAATTTCTGCAAGGCCTGGCCTTGCAGATAAAGATAAGCTCATTTATTATTAAATTAATGCCTTCTAAAAATTCTCGTAAAACGTATGTCTCAGGCGGTTTTTACCATATATATAACAGGGGTGTAGAAAAGCGAAATATATTTGAAGATAAGCAAGATTACGGTGTATTTCTTTCTTATTTGAAAGTCTATCTTACTCCAAAGGACATAGATAAATTACAAAATACATTATCAGACCCCAAAGTTCCCTGGATAGAAAAAGATAAAGTGATTAAGCAACTGAGGTTAAATAACTTCTCCGATGAGATTAAGCTGTTAGCCTACTGTCTTATGCCTAATCATTTTCACTTGTTGGTACACCAGAAATCTGCTGATGGAATTGACCGGTTAATGAATTCATTAAATACTAGATATGTCGTTTATTTTAATAAAAAGCATAAAAGAGTAGGGCCACTTTACCAGGGGGTTTATAAAGCTGTTTTAGTAAAAACAGATGAGCAACTCACACATCTTTCAGCATATATTCACAGAAACCCTGCTCAATCATTTTCTATAAATGATTTGCAAGGCATGTCCTTGCGCATTTTAACTAAACAGCCGTCTAGTTTTCCAGAATACTTAGAACAAAGAAAGACTTCTTGGATCATCAGTAAAGATATTCTCAAATTCTTCTCATCCTCAAATAATTTAATGTCTTATGAAAACTTCGTGATTAGCTATATTCATAAAAGCCCCGTAATTAGAGAGAAAACAATTGATTAACATCTGATTTAGTCTGCAAGGCCTGGCCTTGCAGAAAATATTTGGGGTTACCAACTTCCGCCGCCGCCGCCGCCGAAACCTCCGCCTGAAAATCCCCCTCCTCCCGAGAAACCTGAGCCCCCTGACCATGAAGCTGCACCTGACCATTTGCCACCTGGGGATGAGATTAGCGATGCGACAGTGCTTGCCTGGAACATGCTGAAATCAGCATAGAACGCACCCAGGGCCGAACCCACAAAATAAGATGGTGGCTCAATTTTAAGACCCTTCATATCATTGGTTAGTTTCTTGACAACACCCAAGGCGATAGCAAGCGGTAGGATTTCTTCAATAAATAAATTCCTTTCCGCTACTTCATGCCGCCACTTGCCCTTATTAAGATACCACTTCAGTCCCTCAATCTGTCTGAAAAGGGAATAGCCCACTTCGGTGCGCCGTGGCATAGATATCGAAAGCACAGTTCCCGGAATCACTAAAATTGCGGCTAAGACCAGGGGTCCAAAATTGAATGTAAACATGGTGAATAAAATCACGATTAAAAATCCGATAAACTCAATTCCTAAAAATATTCCTAGCCATTTATTTCTCACTTTTTCTGGATTGCCGGCAAAGATATTTTCCGATTTCATTCTTTTATATAATTTCTCTTTGAAAACCGGCAAACCTTCATAAAAATGGTTGGAGAGTGCAGACAATAGAACGTATTGCCGTTTAGCAAGATGGTTTCTGGCTTCCTCCAGCTTGGCATCATCACCCTTGAATAGCTTTTCGGCATTTTTAACGCTTCTGTGAATTACCGTTGAGCGGAACAATTCATTTAATAGATATTTTTGAAAACCTTTCAGTTTTCCCTTTTCGGTTTTATCATCAAATTTCGCGGTTTTTACGAATGCATAATCAGGAGTCTTTGCGAGAAATGTCCTTTTCGGAATTTTTCTAATCTGGAAAAAGCCGAGTCGTGCCAACTCTGTTATTTCCGCTACCACATCCTGAATATTTACTCTTTCATCGATAATAGTACCTACTTCTGAGGGGGATAAACCATTAATGGGATGGTAAACCAACGGTATATGTTTTCTCTCAAATAGTGATACCGTTTTAGTTCTTATGTCGCGCGGGGTGAAATAGATGTTATCGCTAAGATATCTCTTGTCTCTTCCCTTTTTGTACCAAAAGAAGAAAATAAACCCGACTGGGAAAAGGGCAGCTAAATAGCCCCAGTTATCAATTGCCGTATTTAAAGCTCTCTCCAGTATTCCCGGAAATACCAGCTGATTATTTTTATTAAGTCCAATTACGACTGAGAAATCACGTCTATTCCCCAATGTTTGCGTGGTTTCAAAAATTGCCTGATTCTCATCAAATTTTTTGGTGCAATTTTTTTCTTGAGTACCTACTCTTCCTGAAAAGCACTCAACTTTAGTTATCGGTGCAAAGGGTGAATCAATAGTCACTTCCGACGAAATGATATCTGTATCCCACTCGCTCCCGGTAACATTCCAAAAAAGCTCGTCATGCTCCGGAAATCTTTGGACAATATTTGACATCTTGTATTTAATTACATAGGTGTGTTCTCCGGTAATCGTTCTGTCCGGGTCCCCTATTTTAAGTTTTACACTTTGGGCCAGTTTGCTTTTTTCGTATTTATAAGGAATACCTTCTTCGTTAGCTACGCTTAAGAGCTTAAACCGTGCGTTTATCGTTTTTCCGTTCGCAGTATAGGTAACCGGTATGATTCTAAAAATTCCGTGCTTAGGACTGGCGTACTCGACTTCTATAGTTTCAGTAACCGAAAGGTCAGTATCCTGCTTTATAGTTACTGCACTTTCAAACTTTTCAATAGAATACCCTGGGTACTGTGCTAAAGCCGGCGAAGGAAAGAGAAGAAAAGTAAGCGTTATTATAAAATACAGGATTTTTCTCATTAGCTAAATTATATCTTAAATCTAGAAAAGGTTCGAAGTTTACAGCTGTGAATAAAGAAGAAGTAGAATCAAAAGAAGAACCATAAAGACTGCGATAACAAACACGCTAGTTTTTGATGTAGATTTCTTTTTAAGTTTGTCTATTAGAAGCCCCAACAAAAAATAACAAATGCCGGAGGTGACTATTACTATTAAAAACGATACGGAACCAGGCAGGGCCGGAAGTTGAGAAAGCAAGTTGCCGGCGATTAAATATCCCGGAAGACTGATAAATAAACCTAAATAAATCCCGACGGGTGTACAGAATTGGTCGCCAAAAAGCTCGCTGCAGTATGAAAGTTGAGGAAAGGTTGCATAAAGCAAAGTCAGCACAAATCCTAAGATAATCCCTCCGACATAAAGTTGAGGTAGAAGCATTCTAAAATCTTTTTTAAAGAATTTTTTTAGGAATTTTAGAATGTTGGTTAGTGTTCTCTTCATCAAATACCATCCTAAAGCATTACATTACCTTAAATCAATCTTTACACGTTCCGTACCCTCGTATTCATACCAGGTTTCAATCCCCACATATATTCTTGCCCTTATTGCCTTTCTTATCCACTTATCAATATTCTCTGTATGCCTAAGAATTTCTTTTAAATGCCTCCTTGGTATAGTAAAGCTATTAGATCTTTCACCAATATCCAATTTACCAGCATAAGGAACGAGGTCGTTAAAGCTTAAAGGCTCTGCATGTTGAAATTTGTCCATTTTGACCACTTTATTCTCTTGCATTTTTAAACCAAGCTCTATTGCTTGATTCATCCACTCTTCTATTGTGATAGCTTTTCTCTCAATACTTCTTTTAAGAAGTGGGGGTATCTCAAATTCTCTTTCTTTCATGATTTATTCTTACGGGTACCACTTTTTATTATTACAGCAATGTCAAGTTCTGCTTGCAAGTCTTGCCCACGCAAATAATACCTTTTTTATTTCAAATATAAAGTTCTATAGGGAGTGTTAAACAATCTTACTCTCTGGCAACAACTTCCCCTTCCGAATCCAAACATTCTTCTACTAAATCTAGCGGGAAGTCAAAAGGCTCAATTTGTTCACAAGTTGGGTGAGCTTGGCCATCATAAACATGAACCCATCCATCTTCAGTGTTTGCTGCCAACCAATATCCTCCTCCGACTGCATCAACTTCGCGGACATTCCCTTTTGCATGTATTCCGGTATTATCGGTTATGCTAAAGTCAACTTCATCTGCCACTAAACCTATACCGTCAAGCACTGCTTCCGTGATAAGAGTCTCTTCATCCTCAAAATCCCCTGTGGGAGTTATTTCATCCTCTGTCTGCCTTTGCTGACCCTCCGTGTTTAGTTTTATATTTTGGTTTAAATCACTTACAAGTTTCCTATAGTGAGATACTGAAAAAGCTCCGCCTATAAATAATACAAATAGCAGTATTAGCCCGGTAATTCGAGAGATGCTTATTCCTTGTCTTTTTTCTTCTTTCTCAGCTTCTTCTTCAATTTCTTGTTCTTCTTCTGCCATAAATTATCACCTCCTCCAATCCATGAGATTATTTTATATCTCATGGTACTGGGACCCTTTTTTTTTAGATAGCAAAATTGGTGCGGGGCTCCTCCCGCTCTCAGCAAGCAAATCTTTACACTCAATTGTAAATTTTGTCAAGAAAAGGAAAGTTCTTGATGCTATACTTTTGTTATGATTTCATCCTCCAATATCAGAAACGCCAATGTCAACCATTTCTTAAATGTCAAAGAATTGAAAAAGAAAAAGAAACAAAAACCCAGAAAACCCCTTCCCAAAGATAGCCAGCCTTTAATACTTTGGATTCTATACGGTGCTTTAGGAAGTTCTATCTTTGTATTTTTGGCTTTTATAAATAGCAGGTTTTTATATTTAACACCGCTCGGACCTATAATCGGGGCTATCTCCTGGCTTATAAGAAGATTTTTTAGAAGGCACAATGTCGGAAACAATTACCTTATCAAATAACCTTTAATTTTACGGCTTTTGCGTGGAACTCTCTATAGTGTAGAACAGCAGCTCCCAATCCCAGCAAAAGAACTGCAAATTTAGTTAAGCCTCCAACATACGGAATCCACACCAAGGCAGAGTAAATTACCAGCCCTAGCATAAACGGCAGATATTGAGTCTTTTCTCTATTCAGCCGTTCGTAAAGGTATTCTCCAATGCAGATAGAAATAAATATTTTTGCAAGAAACATGTAAACAAAATAAGAAAATATTAGTATTAATCCGAATGGCAATCCGATCACGGTGACCATTAGTATAACTGCCAAGATGGGCATAAGAAAAAGTGCTACCATTCCTACTGCTAGCGACTTTAAAAGCTTTTCTCTAACAGTAAATGCTACCCCTTTAGTATAGTTTGGGAAAAGCTTTAGCATTACCAAGCCAAAGACGGCCGCGGTGAAGAAGCCGATAAACCGGGAGGAGCTTTTCAATCCTCTTTCAAATTCCAACGCCTCCTTTCCCTTGAACGCTTCGAGTTCACGAGGTTGCTCTCTTTTCGTAAGCTTGCCCGAAATAGTCGCGTTTTCATCTATTAAGGCTTCTCCGTCTGAATAATAGGTAAAGTCGCCATTTATTTTTGCATTAGAAGTCAAGCGCAAAGTTCCGACCCCCGCTTGAACATCTCCATCAACCTGATTAGCCAAAGTTAGGTTGACAGCACCTACATATAACTCCCCGCCGATAGGAGCTTCTATTGATACATTTCCCCCGGCAAAGATAGCTCCCCCTGTAATTTCTGCTGACTCAGTTACCTCAATATTGCTTCCGACTGCAGTTAAATTTCTACCGATATTACCGCTTAAGGTTAATTGTCCGCCTATAATTCGTACATCTTGAGCTATTTCTCCCGATAAGTTAATTGATCCGCCAGCTGCCAGCAAATCACCGTTTATTACTCCGCTTATCATCAGCTGCCCGCCGGCAACTACCACATCTCCATTAACTACTCCATAAATTTCTACAATATCTCCCGCACCTACAAAGAAATCCTTATCAATAACCTCATCAGAGGCTACGGTAACTACCTTCTGATTCATATAATCGGAAGCTGCTAATGCAGCGCTAGCAAAAATTATTAACACAAATAATGCTATCAGAAATGAGGTGATTTTTTTCACTGTTGATTCATTTTAAACATGAATTTACTAGTTGTCAAAAGACTATCTGCGCGATAAAAAATAACGCCCCCGGTGAGCTAAAACAAAGGGGAAAGTACTTATGGTGGGCGCTGCTGGACTCGAACCAACGACCTTTCCGATGTGAACGGGACGCTCTACCGCTGAACTAAGCACCCCAATAAACAAACCCTCTTTCTAGGCGATAATTTTATCACATTTTTGCAAGCTTCTTTTTTTACAGCTTGTAACTTATTCTCTATCATACATATAATTATCCTATGTTTAATAAGCTTAAATACTTTTTTCTCGATGTTATCGAGGTTTTGGTATTTGCAATCGCAATATTTTTGTTTATTTATCTTTTGGTCCTTCAGCCTCATAAAATCAAAGGAGCTTCAATGGAGCCAAGCTTTCCTAACGGCCAGTACTTGTTAACAGATAAAGTAACCTATCGGTTCCACGAACCGGATAGAGGTGATGTTGTCGTCTTTGAGGCACCTGCTTCCGCTGGCGAAGAATTCATTAAAAGAATAATTGCACTTCCCGGTGAAACAGTCTCGCTTAATAATGGAGTGGTTTTCATTAATGATTTAAAGCTGGATGAGTCATATATTGCTGACAATTTAACAACCTCGGGAAGCTCATTTTTGCAAGAAGGGGTGGGAATAGAAATTCCAGGCGAGCATTATTTAGTTCTTGGAGATAACAGGCCTTTTTCATCTGATTCTCGGACTTGGGGATTTGTATCTAAAGACAAGATAACAGGCCGCGCATGGTTAATATACTGGCCGTTATCGGATATTGGCGTGGTAGATGACGTTAGCTATAACTTCGAGCCTGAAAACCAATAGTTATTGCGAAGTTACTCCCTTGAATACTTTTTGAAGCCTTTCCTCGGTATTTTCCGGATTTCCTTTGAATGTAAATGTAACTCTTGTTTCGCGTCTTGAGCGTACCAGCTTAACCACGGATTTTTTGGCGCTTTCTTCTCCGTCAAACGTAAATGCTTTTTGCATATCTTCCTGCATTTTATCGATTTCCTCGGAAACTACCCTTAATTGGTCCTTTCTTACGCCCTGTTTTCTCATCGTTTGTTTTGATTCAGCTTTCATTCTTCTTGCCAATTCCTCTGCCCGTCTTACAGACCCGGATTCTCTCAAAATGATCTTGTATGCTTCCACCATAAGACTATGGTCATCTATTGCAGCTAAAGCACGAGCATGACCCTCAGTTACTAAACCGGAAAGAAGTCCGTCTTTCAGTGCATCGGGCAGAGAGAGAAGCCTAATTGAATTAGAAACGTAAGCAACCGATTTACCAATTCTAACTGCAATTTGTGACGTAGTGAGTCCAAACTCGCTCATTAATCTTTCAAAACCCTTAGCTCTATCAAGAGCATTGAGATCAACTCTTTGAACATTTTCCACCAAAGCCATCTCAAGCATTCCCCTTGGTGTAGTTTCTCTAATAATAGAAGGAATGTGAGTTAGTCCTGAGAGCTTGGCCGCCCGCCAACGCCTCTCCCCGGCGATTATTTGATATCCGGCAGGAGTTTTGGCGACAATCAACGGCTCAAGCAAGCCGTGTTCTTTGATTGAATCGACTAAATCGACTAAGCTCTCGGGAGTTATTGAGCCACGAGGCTGAAGAGGGTTCGCTTGAAGCTGATTCACTTCAATTTGGATGATTTCTTCTACCATGAACCTTTAAGTAATCGATATTTGCTTTTTGCCCAGTTTTTGTCCAAATTTAACAATACCTTCATTGACTGCAAAAAGCGTATGGTCCCGACCGACCTTAACGCCCAACCCAGCGGCAAATTTTGTCCCCCTTTGTCTTATTAGAATGGTACCTTTAATTACTTTTTCTCCGTGGGAAACTTTAACACCAAGGTATTTTGGCCGCGGTCTGGTTTGCTGAGTTAATTTTCCGCCCTGTTTCTTCTTTGCCATAAAGCTCACTCAATATAGACAATATTTTCACAGCTGTCAAGTGAGTGGTAAGTTACGGATTGATATACTTTTTAGGAGATTTTCTCTATAAGCAATCGAGAATAGTGATGTCTGAAGCCGTATTTCCTTCGATATCTTGATTTTGCTCTGAATTTGCTGATGTAAAGTTTTTTACCTTTTTCTTCAAGCTTCAAAACCTTTAGCTTTACTTTGACATTTTTGACATAAGGTTTTCCTATAGATACTTTCCCTCCATTAACAAAAAGCAGAACCTCCGGCGTGACCTTGGTGTCTTTCAACTTATCTACCAATATCTCCTCGCCTTCGGCGACTTTGTGCTGGTTGCCGTTTATTAGAATAATCGCGTATTTAGTAAGCATTTATTGTTAACGATGATATTTTAGCTTCTTATCTGCCTTAACTCAAGCTGCCGGACTATTTTCGCGCGTTGACTGCGATTGCTAACCCGATCATCGTAGCTAAAAACGATGAGCCTCCAGCAGACACTAATGGCAAAGGTACTCCTGTTATCGGCAGTAAGCCAATATTCATTCCTATATGAATCACTGTCTCAGCAAAAAGGGCTAGAAATAATCCTGAAACATACGCGCGAGCAGCAGGAGATTTTGCGTTTTCAATTATTTTTGTTAATCGCCAGAAAATTAAAAAAAGCCCCACAAGAAGAAAGAGTGCTCCGATGAAACCTAATTCTTCAGCTATTGAGGCAAAAATAAAATCAGTGTGTCTCTCGGGCAAAAATGCAAGCTGGGTTTGAATCCCCTCTCCTAATCCCCGACCGAAAATTTTTCCCGATCCCACCGAAATCATTGATTGAATGCTGTTATAGCCTGCTCCTTGCGGATCTGAATAAGGATTAATAAAAGATTGGAGTCTTTCTTTCTGATAAGGAGCCATCAAAGACCAAATTAATGGCAGGGCTAAAAGAAATATTATTCCTCCTGTTAAAAAGTTTTTTTTGTTGATCTGTACCGCAAGCAAAACGCCTAAAAACCCTACTACAGTAATAAGCGCTACTCCCAAGGAGGGTTGTATCAAGATGAGAAATACCGGAAGAAGAAGTAATAAAAAAGCTTTGATTAAATTCGAGACATTCAGAGTTTTTGCGTCTAAATAAATAGCGAAAAATAATAATAAAAATGGCCTGACAACCTCCGAAGGCTGAATAGTTATTGGACCTAAAGGTATCCACCGAATTGCTCCTCGAGTTACTTGGCCAAAAATCAAAGGCAAAAGAAGCATAAAAATGCTAATAACATAAAGGTGTTTGGAAAAAACCGAAATGATATCATAATCAATTTGAATAAATAAGAAATAACTTATATAACCTAAGGCAATAAACAGAAAATACTGGGGAAAGATGGAAGGTGATAACGAGCGCAAGACAATAATACTTAGAAGCACTAAAAAAGTTATTTCGAACAAGAGAATCTGGTCAAACTGACCAATACGAGCGATGACCTTCATAATATTAGGAAGCTTTTCTGACTTTAAATTCCCCTTTGCTTAGCTTTTCAGCAAACGTTTTGCCGTAAATTCTTTTTATCAAAGCACTGTCTGATGGAATCCAGGGAGAGCTAACATTAACTTTCTCGGCAAGTCTTACTCCCATTTGTTTTCTTTCTTTCTGGATTCTTCTTATTAACTCTCTGGTTTTGCCTTCCTCTTTTAATTCAGGGCTCAATTTAGTATCAAGCTTGACCTCAGGTTCAACTATATCCTTCTTAATCTTCCACTGAACTTCTTTAACATTCAGCTCATCTTTTATCAAATCTAATAAATCTTTCGAGGGTAATTTTTTAAAGTACTGAACGGTAATTTTTTGTAAAGGTTGCCTCACGGGGATGGCCTTTTGTTTTCTTTCCGAGTGACCTTTCTCCGCTACTTTTCTAACTAGACTCATGTGATCAATCAATCCTTTATTCGTATCGTGCAGTTCTTTCAAAAAATGCAGGTTTTCTGGCGAAGGCCATGCGGTCAAATGGACTGAATCCATCTTCGTAATATTTACAAAAATGGCATCAGCCATAAAGGGAATAAACGGAGCAAGCAATTTAGCAATATTTTCCAAAAGTAGCCCAAGAACCAAATAGCAGTCGTTTTTATCTTTTTCGTTTAGCGCGCCTGGCCCCACCCTATCTCTGGAGCGTCTAACATACCAAAGCGAAAGATCCTGCACCAATTCTTCTATGTAGTCTGCAGCTGATTTTGCCTTGTACTCCTCAAGTGATTTAGTCACTTTTATTGAAGTATCGTATAGCCTGGATACAATCCAGCTATCAAGTACGTTGTTCAATTTAAAGGACTTCCCTCCAGGTCGTAGACCGCTTTTGGCCGGCCTCCAGCCCCTGAGGGCCTCTGGCCCAGGGGGAGACCAGCCCTCAATATTGGCATAAGTTACAAAAAAGTTGTAAATATTCCAAAGCATTAAATGGAATCTTCTTGTCTCATCAGCTTTTTTATAGCCAAACAAAAGATTATCCGAGTAATTCTGCTTTACATACATCCATCTCATCACGTCAACTCCAATTTTATCTGCTCCTTCATTAAATTCGATCATATTCCCAAGACTTTTGTGCATTGGTTGGCCATCTTCTCCAAATAAGGTAGCAAAACCCAAAACCGTTTTATATGGTTCCTTGTTTTCTAGTACGGTACTTTCCGCAATCATTGAGTAAAACCAGTTCTTAAATTGTCCGGGGAAACTTTCGGTAATAAAATCTGCCGGGAACCATTTTTCCCATTCATTTCTATCATGAAGATAAAGTAGTTTCCCTTTATTTTTCGCAGTTATCGTCGAGTAGGGCACAATTCCGGCATCAACCCAAGGATTGCCGACATCCGGAATTCTCTCAACTATATTTCCGCACTTTTCGCACTTTATTTTAACCTCATCTACCCAGGGCCTGTGCGGCGAATGACCATTAAAGCTCTCCCATCCTGAAACTGCTTTCTTTCTGAGCTCCTCACGGCTTCCAATAACTTCAAAATGTCCGCAGTCTTTACACTCCCAGATAGGAAGCGCTAAACCCCAATAGCGTTTTTTGGATATCAGCCAATCATGCATATTATTAAGCCAGTCAATTTCTCGTTTTAGTCCAAAAGAAGGAATCCAGCGGATTTTTTTCGCAACCCGCTTCATGTTTTCCCTTACGGGGTCTATCGCTATATACCATTCATCTACTACCCTCCAAACAAGCTCTGTTTTACAGCGCCAGCATACCGGATATTTATGCTTATATTTTTCTTCTTTAAAAAGATTTCCCCCATTCATGAGATAATCGATAATTATTCGTGGGTTATCTTTTGCATTTTTTCCTGAAAATTCCCCCAGGCCATCCAAATAGCTGGCGTCTTCATCTATTACCTCTATTGTCGGTAAGCCTTCCTTTTTACCTAAAGCAAAATCTTCTGTTCCAGCGCCGGTGGCTATATGGACAATACCGGTACCTTCTTCTTCAGAAACCGGCAATATCCTTTCATCGGAAGAAACAACCTTATGTTTATATTTTCCTAAAGAGCTTTTGACACGGTCAAGATAGTCAAATGGTGATTTATAATTTAAGCCAATCAATTCTTTCCCTTTAACCTTTTTTATTGCTATCAAGCCCATTCTTTTTGCTGCTACATAAAGAAGGTAGTATTTGTTTTTTGAAGACGGATCTTGAACTTGCGCGTAATCAAGTTTTGGGTTAACCGCTACCGCAACATTAGCAGGCAGAGTCCAAGGAGTTGTTGTCCAAATCAATAGATACTCATTTTCTCGGCCTTCTATCTCATATCCAACAAAAACAGCTTCGTGAGATAACTGTCTATAATCCTCGGTCAAAATCTCATGCTGGCTTATAGCTGTACCGCAGCGTGGGCACCAGGGTACAGAATCCCGACCCTTATAAATTAATCCCTTATCTTGGCACTTTTTTAAAAAGTACCAAATCATGTAATTGTTTTCGTCGGAAAGCGTGTAGTAGGAGTTATCCCAATCCATAAAATACCCAAGACGCTTTGATTGCTCAGTTTGGATATCGGCATATTTATAAACTCGCTCCTTGCACAGTTCTACAAAACGGGCAATGCTTTTCTTGGCGTCGCCGGGAATTAAATTCTCAATATCCTTCTTGCTTTTTAACCCGAGTTCCTTTTCCACCTCGACTTCTACCCAAAGACCCTGGCAATCAAAACCGTTTTGAAATCTTTGTTTAAACCCCCTCATATTTTTGTATCTTTGCCAAAGATCTTTGTAAGTCCGCCCCCACGCATGATGAATTCCCATCGGATTATTAGCGGTAATCGGTCCATCAATAAATGAGAAGCGTTTTTTTGAAGTTTTGTTTTTTACCAAATACTTCTTTACTACTCCTTTTTTATACCAGCCGTCTAAAAGCTTCTTTTCCATTTTGGAAAAATTAGCTTTTGGGTCTACAGGCTCAAAATAATGATTGTTTTTTGTCATCCTGAAGCTATTTTACAATAAAACAAATATTATTTGTAATCAATAAAAATTGAAGAGCTGAAGATTAACTGACTTTTCGAAGAAAGGCGGGGATTTCGAATTTTCTACCAAATACATCCTCGTCTTGCGAATCAACCGGCGGTTCCTCGTCCTCCGGCTCATCTGCCTCAATCTTTTCTTCGATTAAATCTTTTTCCTCGTCATCCTTACTGTCTTCACTGATTATACCTTGGATTGATGGTTCATCTTGTGGTTGTGAAAATTGGGCTAGTCTTGCTCGGGTTTCATCAAAGCCAGTAGCAATCACGGTAATTCTTAGTTGGTCAACCAAGTCTTCTTTTATTACTGCCCCAAAAATTATATTGGCATCCGCGTCGGCTGAGGTGGCAATTATTCGTGCTGCTTCGTCTACTTCAAACATGGTCAGGTCTGCCCCGCCTGTAATATTGAAAAGAACACCACTCGCACCATCGATAGATAGGTCCAAAAGTGGTGAAGATATTGCCGCCCGTGCTGCCATTTGCGCTCTGTTTTCACCCACTCCGGTACCGATGCCCAAAAGAGCCGTTCCAGCATCCTGCATAATTGTCCTCACATCAGCAAAGTCAACATTGATAAGACCTGGAGTAGTAATAATATCTGAAATTCCTCCGACTGCTTGGCCTAAGACGGAGTCGGCAACTTTAAAGGCTTCTAAAAGCGTCATTTTTCTATCAATCACATCCATAAGTCTTTGATTCGGAATAACAATTAAAGTATCAACTTGCTCCCTAAGAGTCTCTACGCCTTCATCGGCAATAACCATTCTTCTTGTCCCCTCAAATGCAAATGGCTTTGTCACCACGCCAACTGTTAGCGCTCCTACTTCTTTTGCCAATTGGGCAATAGTTGACGACGCACCGGTACCCGTTCCCCCACCCATTCCGCATGTCACAAATACCATGTCCGAATCAATAAGAAGCTCCTTTATTTTTTCTACAGATTCCTCAGCTGCATGCTTGCCCAACTCAGGATTTCCGCCTACACCCAAACCTTTTGTTAGTTTTTCTCCTATTTGAAGCTTTGTTGGGGCTTTATTGGCAAGAAGTATTTGAGCATCGGTGTTAATGGCGATAAACTCAACTCCCTGAATTTCTTCTCCCTCAACCATTGAAGATATTGCGTTACCTCCGCCACCTCCAACGCCAACAACTTTTATCTTTGCAATACGCGCGGAGTCTGGTTTGACTAAAGCCATATAATTCTATGTGGGAAAGATTGTACAGCTAGAATTTGCTTTTAGCAAGTATCCTAGGGCAGTAGATCGCGAATGGTGTTAATTAGTTTTCCCACTACACCTTTGGAGGGAAATTTAATTCTTTTTGCAAAAGATGTCAGGTTATCAATCGGTTCCTGTCTCGCACCATAAATAACTAGCCCTACAGGCGTCGCAAAAGCCGGATTAATCACATCGTCTATTAGTCCACCAATACCTCCTGGCTTACCGATTCTTACCGGAAGTCCCAATACCCTCTTGGCAGATTGTTCTGCTCCTACTATTTCGGCTCCTCCCCCAGTAATGATTACGCCAGATGGAATCCTGGTTCCGATTTCTTCCCTATCAAGTTGAATCTTTACCATCGTAAAAATCTCATTTAATCTCGGCTTAATAATCCCTTCTACCAAAGTTTTTCTTGAAACTTTTTTTGTTTCGGGCACACCAAGGTTGGAGATATCCAATTGATCTCTTTCTAGCCCCGACTTTGGCTTTTGTGTCTTCTTGCCATCCGCGGCAAGCGCTATTTTTATTTTTTCCGCGCTGTCTAAAGATACTCTCAACCCAATAGCTAAATCATTAGTGACATTTTTTGAGCCGATTGGTATAACCCCAGAGTAGGATAAAGCTCCATCAATATAAGCAGCTATTGAAGTAGTACCACCCCCAATGTCACAAATCACGCAGCCAAGTTCCCTTTCTGTTTTTGTTAAACAGCTCTCTGCGGCAGCAACCGCTGAGAAAACAAAACCTTCCAGGTCTACTCCAACTTCATCGACCGCTTTCTTAAGGTTCTTAATGGCGGCACTGGACGCAGTAATTAGATGGGTGTCCACCTCAAGTCTGACGCCACTCATGCCTACCGGGTCTTTAATTCCCCCCTCCCCATCAACAGCATATTCTTTAGGAATAACGTGGATTAATTCTCGAGAAGAAGGAAGAGATACCGCACTCGCTGCTTCGACTACTCGTTCAACATCGTCATCGGAAATTTCCCCATCGGGATCGCTTACCGCTACAACTCCATGAGAATTCTGGGAAGTTACATGAGCCCCCCCTAAAGCAAGATAGGCACTGTCCAGATTGTATCCTGCCATTCTTTCTGCTGCTTCGACAGACGTAATCGTCGACTCAACGGCCTCTTCAATATCAACAATTTGACCCTTTTTAACCCCTTTTGAATCTATTGAAGAAACTCCTACTATATTAATATTGGTATCAAAACGGACTTCATCGATAGTAACTTGAGCAATCAGAGTAGCAACTTTAGAAGACCCTAGTTCTATTCCTGCAATAATTCTTGTTTTAGACATGTCGGTGCTATAAGCAAAGATTATATCTTAAATATCAGCTTGTTCCTACTCATTTAAGAGTTGGGGTTTTAAATCTTAAATCAATAACCTTTACTTCTTGAATCTCTTCAATTCTAAATTCTTCTTCGTCCGTATTCAAGCGTGAAAGAATTAGACTTAGCGAACCCAATAAAACTTCCCTATCTCCCTTAAGGGGAAATCGTACTGTTTGTCCTTCTGATAAATTAACCGATAAGTAGTCATTGGCAATTTCCCCTCTATCTACTTGATAAGCCGAATTCATATCGTAAACAATATTCAGCGCAAAGAGAATTTGTTCACCAACCATTTCTCCCGGTGCCGGTAACGAAAACGGCACTATCAATGTGGGCAAATTAGAGGAACCTGATTCGTAAATTGCTAATCCCTCACTATTTACCAAAATTACATTATCTTCGCTTGTATTTCTCAAAGCATACAGAGGTTTAGTGGTAATTACATTTACGACGACTGCTTGAGGAAATTTATATTGTGCAATATATTCTTCGATTAGCGCATTTTCATTAATTATTTCTCTAATTTTTAAATTAGTTTCTTTTAAAGATAATCCTGATAATTTGGCAAGTTTATTCTGCAGCTCTTGGTCACAAGGACCATATTGGCTTATACAGCTTACATTAGTGATTTTAATAAATCTCGGCACCAATAAAAATGGGGATAAAATAAATAATATAAATACAATAATTAATGTGAGCTTTACAAATTTCACTTAATAATTACTTTTTCAATAATATCTACTAACCGACTTGATGCTTTGATATCAGGATTTTCCTTGCCTTTTGCTCCCTCATTAATATTCGTCCAATTTCGAAAGACATTTTCAATCTTATCTAAAAGCTTTTTTCCTGTTAGGGTTTTTTGGTCCAGTATTTGAGCTGTTCCAAATTGTTGAGCATATTGAGCATTACCTAATTGCTCGTTCAAATATGAAATTGGAAGCGGGACAAGAATAGATGGTCTTTTGGCAGCAATTATTTCCGCAACCGTATTTGCACCAGCTCTTGCAATAACCAAATCTGCCTTACTTAATAGTTGGGGAATCTTGTCTGGATCTATTTCAGCTTCTACCCGGTATCGAGACGCTCGTTGTTTAGGCAAAGATTTTTTTAACTTAATAAACTTGTCATAATCTATCTGGCCTGTTTGATGAATAACCTTGTAACATTTTAACAACTGATTTGCGACATCGAATACTGGCAAGTTTAAAGAAACTGAGCCTCTCGACCCTCCGGTTATATATATTGTCGGTACCGTGACTAGTGATTTTTTGGGCAAAATACCCTCAATTTCTTTTATTATTGGGTTGCCGCAGACTTTAGTTTTATTGCTGGGAAAATATTTAAGGCTGCTTTTTCTTGCCACTGCAATCTGGTTGGCAAAAATACTTGACAGCCTATTAGCTCTTCCTGCTTGGGAAGTCTGTTCGTGAATAACTATTGGAATCCTTAGAATCCACCCGGAAACCACTACCGGGAAGGAAGCAAATCCGCCAAATGAAAGAATAACTTTAGGTTTAATTTTTAAAAGCATAAAAAATGCATGTAAAAATCCAATTGGTATTTTAAGAAGTGATGGTATCGTCCAGAAGGTAAATTTTCTTTGTACCCTGCCGGTGATAATTTTTTTAAACTTGACACCAAACTTTGGAAGAATTTTTGACTCAATAGAGGGTATTTTTTTTCCTTCAAAAGCCCTGGAGGTACCAATCCAGTAAATATCCCAAGTTGTTTTTTTCTTTGAACGTCTTTTTAGCTCTTCAACTACCGAAAGTGCCGTAGTAGCACCATGTCCTCCTGTTAATACAATTACTATTTTACTTCGACTTTGATTCATGTTTTGAAATATTCAAAAGTATTCCGCAAGCAATAAGAGTTGCAGTTAATGACGACCCTCCATAAGAAAAAAACGGTAAAGGAATGCCGGTTAATGGTACTAATGCTACCATAGAAGCCATATTGAGAAATGCTTGTCCTCCAATCCAGGCCACAAGTCCTCCCGAAAGAATTTGCGAAAATTTATCCGGTGCATGCTTAGCTATTTTCAATCCTCTTAAAACGAACGCTGCGAATATAATAATGAGAATAGTCGTGCCGACAAATCCGACTTCTTCTGCAATGACTGCAAAGATAGAGTCCGTCACCGCTTCTGGTAAAAACAAATATTTTTGCCTAGATTGCCCCAGCCCTACTCCAAATAAACCCCCCGCACCCAGTGATAATAAAACCTGACGAATATGATAACCTTTTCCCAAAGGGTCCTGAGCCTGCTGCAAAAATGTTAATAATCTTGCCCGACGATAATCTGAGGTAACAATTACTAATAGGCTTGCAGCAAAAGCGGCAATTGCGACTCCTGACAAATGAAGCAAATTCGCGCCTGACAGGAAAATTTGCGAGAATCCTATTGAGGCAATAACTATTGTTGTTCCTAGATCTGGTTGAAGCATAATTAGTCCGGAAATTATCACTAAGGGCGCAATGTAAGCGAGCAAATTCTTATTTTTAGATGCTATCTTTGCCAGATAGACAGCTAAAGACAGTTTCATAAATTCAGAAGGTTGAAAAGATAACGGACCTAAAACAATCCACCTCCTTGCACCAAGCGCTTTTGCGCTCAAGGAGGGAATTAAAACCACAATTAGCATTATTGCTGTGGCAAAAAATAATGGAACTGCAAATTTTTTCCAAATTGAGAAATGGATTTTAGAAAAAATAATAAGTAAAAATATTCCCAGTGCACCCCAAATAACTTGTTGCTTAAGAAAGTAAAATTTGTCTGAAAATGAATAAAGTGCAATCGGAGCCGAAGCATCCGCAACAGCAATGAGGCCCAGTAGAGTTAATATCAGAGTCAATATAAGTAAGGTTTTATCGACTCTTTTTGATTGCTTTTTAAGACGTACTTTTTGCACACTGAATTTAAATAGTTGCCAACCACAAGCCAAATATTGCAAGTATTAATCCTGTCATCCACGCTCTCATTACAATCTTGGGCTCTTCCCAACCTCTTGCTAGAAGAGCATGGTGAATAGGAGCTATCGGAAAAATCGGACGCTTGACTAGACGCCAGCCTAAAATCTGAATTGCAGATGAAGCGATTTCTACAACGAAAATGCCACCGATAACAACTAGCGCGATAATGCTGCCGGTTATAAGTCCAATTACTCCAAGCATTGCTCCAAAAGATAAAGCTCCTGCATCTCCTAAAAACAGTCTTGCGGGCCAAACATTAAAATAAAGAAAGGCAATCAAAGCTCCTATCCAAAGCGCAATGAAAAGAGAAAGCGGCGTATCAAGACTGCTGGCGGCAATGGCGCCAAAAGCTATTAAGCAAATAACCAAAAGTCCCGAGGCTAAACCATCAAGCCCGTCAGTAATATTAAAGGCATTGGCAAAAGAGACTATTACGAAAGCAGCGAAAGGCATATAGCCAACACCCAAGTTAACAGTCTGATCAACTAAGGGGATATACAATATTTCGATCCCCAAATTATAGTGAAGAATATACCCTACAACTAAAGCTAATGCCCACTGTAGCACAAATTTTTGCTTACCCGTTAAACCAAAAAGCAAACCAATCTTGCCCTTTTTCGGCTTCCCAAACATCTTCATTAAGTCGTCCGATAACCCAAGAATTCCAAAGGAAATAAATGTAAAAAAAATAATAAATAACTCGGTCTTAAAATCAAAGGAACTTCTAACAAAAACCCCCATTCGGGAAGCAAAGGGGAAAAGTAATGCAAAAATGAGAGAAACAACTAATATAAGAAGGACACCTCCTCCAACCGGAGTCCCTGCTTTAGCGTCGTGAAGTTTATCAAATAAAGGAATTTTTCCTTTTTTTGGAGCCTGTTTTCTTCGTGTTAAGTTTAATTTATATAAAAGATCGATAAAAGGTACGACTAGCATACTCGTAATCAAAAATGAAAAGAGAATTAAACCTAGTGCCAAGGGAAGAACATCCGGCGAACTCATAGTTTAAAATAGAAAAATATAAGATAATCTAATTACTATCTACTATATTTCTATATCTTATTATATCTCATCAAATCGTTCTCACAAGCGACGAGTAATTCTTCTTGCTGTTTCAATTAGATAAGTAGCCCAGTAAAATGGTGAAACTACAAGATCATGAGCAGGCAACCAGTCTACTCTCTCTCCGCCAAATCCCTTTTTAAATAAAGTTACGCCAGCAAATCTATGTCTTGGTTTGTCTGGCGGTGCAATACCCCACATATTGTAATATTTGAGACCCCTTGCTTTAGCCTCTTGAATTATTTTCCACTGTGTGAAATATGAAGCTAGGATTTTTCTAGCTTTCTCACTAGATCCACTATGGTGGTAATAAGCATAATCTCCGTAAAAAATAATAATTGAAGCGACAAGAGGTGTATTACCTTTTTTGCAAATGTAGAGTTTTGCCTGACCATCTTTCCCAAAAGTTTTAAGTTGTGCCCAGAAAAGCCTCTCGGTAAATCCAACAAATTTATGTCTCTCAACTGTCTCGTCCTGTAATCTTTTGAGAATTGTTGAGTGTTTAGGGTCAATTGTTTCTTCAAAGGAAAGGTTTTCCTTTAAACTTTTTTTTATTGAATAACGAGTGTTCTTTCGCATTTCAAGAAGTATTTGTTTTTCATCAGGCATTATACCTAAAACCCAAGTATTTTCTGCATGAAGGTGCATTGGGGCTGAAATAAACCCAAGTCTAGAAAATAAAGTACGAGAATCTTTGCAGTCCAAAAGTTCTGGCCTGACTCTCACAAACCACACCTTCTCTTTTTTAGCCAGATTCTTAACTGTTATTAAGAAAAAATTTACCAGTGGTCTGTTTTCCCAATCCAATAATGGCCCCCCCGGGATAAGAAAGTAGATCCCACGACGAGCTTTTTCTTTAATAACCAAACAAACTCCAACCAGATTTTCTTTTTGATAAAAACCGAGCCTGAAAATTTCATTCCCAACTAACCTATATGTCTCCCCCCAATTCCAAGATTGCAAGAACGACTTTGGATTGCGGGAAAAGACAAACTTTTCCCAAGTATTTTTATTCTTTATCTCCTTTAGCTCGTATTTAGCCATTGCTTTATTATTCTAACAACATATCGGGCCTGTTTTTTGAATAAAGCCGGATAGGTTGGAAGGTTAATAACAGTTTCTGCGTACTTTTCCGCAACAGGGCAACTTCCTTTCTTATACCCAACCAAGGATAAATCCTTAACTGGCATTATAATGTCTCTATACCAATCTCCTAGTAAAACACCCTTTTTTTTAGCAAAGTTGTACAGGCTGTCTGTTTTCTTATGCCGGACCGGAAACCGAAGCCAAATCGAGTTGCTATTCACAGAAGGCAGCTTAAGTCCAGTCCCTGCCAGAGATTCAGCATAAAGCTGGGCAATATTTTGTCGATGTTTATTAAATCTATCAAGTTTTTTTAACTGATTTCTTGCAAGAATAGCTAACGCTCCCGGCATTTTAGTAGGAAAAACGTAAAACCTTTTTGTCAATTTTTCCTCCTTGTAGACCGCTTTTGATAATAAACCTAACTTCTGAAATAAAACAAGGAAAATTTTTCCAATCCCTATGTTATATAAAGGTAAAATAAAGCTTAATGCTACCGGGTGAAATAATTGTTGGGCAATCCAACCTCTCGGCGGGGTTTTTAAATTGTCTCTTAATTCTTTCATTTTTTTGTAAAGTGCTTCATTAGAGCAAAGTATCATCCCGCCAAATACTGAGGATAACACTTTGTCTCTTCCAAAACTAAAAAAAGCAATATTTCCTAAAGTACCAACTTGCTTACCTTTATATCTTGCTCCAAGAGAGTGTGAACAATCCTCTATTAGTAGAGCCTTGTGTTTTTCTGCAATTCTCCTCACCGCATCCAAATCAGCCGGCACTCCGAATGTGTGTTGAACGATAACTGCTCGCGTTTTCTCACTAATTTTTTTCTTCAGGTCTTCTGGGTCAATATCGTAAGAGTCATCGACATCAACGTAAACTGGCCTAGCTCCTAACCACAGAATTGAATTGGGTACTGCAACACAAGTAAACGCCTGAATTGCGACTTCATCTCCCCTCCCAATTCCAAGAGCCTTAAGTATAAGGTACTCAGCACTCCTTCCACTGTTAACAGCGAGCGCTTTGTAATTTTTGCCGAATTTTCGGGCAAACTCTTTTTCCAACTTCTCAACCTCTTTCTGATCAAACCACTTCCAAGGTGAAAAAAAGGCTTTGACTGCCAATAAAACATCGTCTTTCTCCACGTTTGGCGATAAAGAAATTGCGATTGGTCTACTCATATTTTTTCTCTCTCCACAGCTTCCATCAAAAGCCCAGGCATTCGCCCCTCAAACAGGATTGTGCTATCTTTTGATGAAAATTCTTTAAACGTCTTTATCAACATCTCAGGTCTTTTAACTACCTCCAGTTTATCTCTTTCGCTACCTAAACCCTGAGTTAAACTTTTCGTAAAGTCTTCACTCGTAAGAATTACTTTATCTACCTTGTCTCTCATCAAATTCCCCAGTCTTTTGTGAACTGCATCCGAGGCTTTACCTAACTCAATTATCCCAGGAGTGATTACCACTTTGGTCTTATTTTTGAACAAAGATAAATAATCGAGGGCCGACTCAAACCCCTTTGGAGTAGTATTGTAAGAATCATCAATAACAATACCTCCACTTTTTAGTTTAGAAGTATCTATCGTCCCTGCGGTAAGCTTAATAGTTTTGCACCCTTTGTTTATCTGCCTCCAGGTTGCTCCCAGAGTCCTGGCTACCAGAATTGCCCCAGTCAAGTTCTCAACAAAGTGTACTCCTCTAATGGGCGCTGCAAGCTTTGTTATAGTTCCGTTCTCTCTCACTTCAAACTCAACGCTGTCTGGGTTGGCCGAGATGACTTTTGCCTCTATGTCTGCCGAAACCTGTTTCTTGCCAATCTCCGCAACAGAGTAGCCCAAAACCTTTAGCTTCGGATGAAACCTTCTAGCCTTTTGAGAAAGTTCTCGACAATATTTATCCGACAAGTTAATAACTACAACTCCACTCTCCGGCAAAGCTTCTATGAGCTCAAACTTAGTATTTTTAATTTCCTCCAAACTTCCAAATAAAGACAGGTGCTGTGGTTCAATTCCAGTAATTACTCCTATTTGCGGCCTTGCAATATCCGTTAGCCTTTTTATCTCGCCTTTCTTGTATGCTCCCATCTCGACAACAAAAAATTCCGTTCCCTTTTTGACAAACTTTATTGTTTTTCTTGCAATACCAAATTCTGTGTTTTCGCTTCCAGTTGTCCTTGCCGTTTTAGATTTTTGGGATAGAAGGTATGCAATAAAATCTTTTGTAGTCGTTTTACCATAACTCCCGGTCACACCAATAACTGTTGGCTTAACCTTTCTAAGTCTTTCTCTTGCTCTTTTAACCTCCTTCTTTTTAATCTTATTCACAATGGGGATAGTCCAGAGTATGCCGAGAGCTGGAGCAAATAAAAGAGAAGCTTCGCCAAAAAGAAGGGGGAAGTTCGGCCATACTACTACCAAGAATATAAAAACTAAACTTGTGCCAAATATCCGCCTTGCCCTTTGAGTAAAAACTGGTCTTCTACTTTTGTGCTTTATTAGTTCAAACAAGAATCTAGAGTCAAGCAGAAGTAAAACAAAAATGACTACCCAGAAAGCCTCTTGAAGAATAACTGAAGTTAAAAGTAAAAAAAACTTAAGAGCGACAAGGTTAAGTCCTAAACTCTTTCTTCCATCGGAACTTGAAAGTAAAACCCTAAATCTATCAAATCTATATTCTTTAACCTGCCACCAGTAAATCCAGGTCAACACTTGGTTAGTTGCCTGAGGAAACCAGATAAGAAAAATTATTAGCTTAAGCTCTTGACCCATTTATCAATCTCCTTTGCAAGCTCTTTTGGCTTGTTATATGGAAGTTTATGACCTTCGTTCTCAAAAACAACTAGCTTAGATTCGGGAACGGCTTTATTAATGTAGTAAGCATCCCTTACCGGAGTCATACTGTCCTGCTTACCCCACAAGACTAGTGTGGGTACCTTTATTCTTCTAACTAAGGGCCTTAGATCCTCAGAGATAACCTTTTTAAAAACCTTTTTCATTACTCCCCGGGCTTTCTCATAATCGTGCTCTCTTGTCAGTTTATATAAGAGCTCCCTCCATAACTTGGCAATTGGGCTCACCAAAAGAAAAGCCTTACCCACTTTTGCTAGAACAAAAAAGAGGGAACGTTTCAACAGCTTTCCCCTCGAAAGGCCAGAAGTAGAACACAAAACAACCCCAGAAAGCTGGCCACTATATTTCCCTGCAAGCTTAATAGCTATTCTCCCTCCAAACGAATGACCAAAAACAAAAAACTTATTCTTTCCAAAAACTTTTTGTGCCTCCTCTAAAACATAATCTGCATAGTCTCCAGCACCCCAAATACTTTTTGGTGGCGAAATACCAAAGCCTGGAAGTTTTGGTACTAAAACTTTCCAGCCCAAACTTTTTATCTCTCTTGCAAGAAACCCAAGCTTCTTGATATCTGCTCCCCACCCATGTAAGAGAACTATCTTTTTACTTATCTTCACGGTTTTATTTTATCACTCTTGACCACCTTGACCATAAATTTTCTTGATTTTCCTACCCATAGTGTTATATTCTATGCATTGGGGTTCTAAGGTTTTGCAAAATCTAAAATGTTTTCAAAAGAAACTAAAGATTACAGATGGATACCCGAATCGATACCCGACAAGAAAGAGATATTTGGATACCCTGACTCTCTAATAGAGGCTCGCACAGGTAAAGCCTACGAGTTCGCTCTGCAGAATATGGATGTTGCGGGAAAAGTCGTTTTAGACTACGGGTCAGGTTATGGACACGGAATCTTGAGAATTGGCCTAGAAAGGCCAAAACAACTTATAAGTACTGCCCAGTATCAAGGAGTTCTTAAAAAACAACGAAGACTTTTTCAAGATCGAATTGACAACCTCGCCTTTGTCCAAACTAGGGATTTTCTGCCTTTCAGTGACGAGTATTTCGATGTCGTTTTTCTTAACCATGTTATAGAGCACATCAGCCCGCAGTTGGCCGTTTCTTTTGTTGAAAAACTCGGCAGAATTGTCAAGCCTCTCGGCAAGGTTTGCGTAGCAACACCCAACGCAAATGAAGTAATAAAACCCTTAGAGGAGGGGAAAGATTATAGTTGGCAAATATTAGACGCCCTACTCTCTGAGGGATTTCGACAGAGAAAGGCATACAGTCTTGTTCCTAACCATCATGCACTCTCTGTACATAGAAAAAAACAACTCGTAGCAAAAATACCAGGCACGAGTAAATTAAGAGATATTATCCCGAATAATCTGTGGGAATTTACTTATGGTTCTGGTATCCGAAAGGTAAGCCCTTCTGATTTCTGCTTCGTGGAAGGTTATAAAGAAAATGCCGTTGACTTTTTAGTTTTTTGCAGAAAGTAAACGAACCGCTTCCTTTATCACTTCGGTCTGGCCAGGAAATAAACTTTTAGGAAGCGACAGCGTCTTGAAAAACTTTAATTTCTTAATCTCTATCCCCGGCCGTAGATTACCCGTTATATAGCTATTATAAAGAAAGTAAATATCTACTCTAGGAAAGCCTTTAGTTTTTTTGGCGGCTATAAAAGACAAATGATTTTTACTGATGTCAAGATCCAGCTCTTCTTTCACCTCTCTTATAAGGGCCAGTCTCAATTCTTCCTTTTTGCCAACCAATCCCCCTGGCACCCGCCACCTATATTTTTCATCCCATGAATGTCTTGCCAGTAGGACCTTTTTGCTCTCGTTAAAAGCGACAATATTAACCCCGATTAAATACTTTGGGTGGAAAAGATAAGCGTAAAGTTTTCTCAACGCTTCAAAAGAAATAAAGAAATTTCCTATTTGCTCTAGCACACTATTCTTTACCTTTCCCAAATAACCTGACGTATTTTCTAAATAATCTTGCCTTCTCTTCGTAATCCCGGAAAAGACTGAAGCTTGGAGAAGCGGTTGATAAAAGGCAAATTTTACCTTGAGGTGTGTTTTCAAAACATAACTTGACTGCATCTTCCATATTGTCCACAAAAAAGTGTTTAGGTTCTTCAGCTTTTCCACCAACCCTCTCCTTAACCTCCTCCCAAATTCTTTCTCCTGTTGCGGGAAGCAAAATTAATATTTTGATTTTATTTTCTAAAAGAACATTGGCCAGATTGCTAAAATCTTGCCCCCTGTCGCTTCCCCCTAAAATTATACTCCCAACTTTGCCCTTCAGCGCCTCTACCGCAACAATTGTTGCCTCCGGGATTGTCGCCAAGGAGTCGTCTATAAAAGTAACTCCTTTAAATGTCCCAACTTCCTCTAGCCTATGCTCGAGGGGGCGAAAATTCTTAACTGCCTGTTTTATTTTTTCCGTCTTAGCACCCAGAATCTTTCCTACAATCACGGCCGCCATTACGTTGTTTAGGTTATATTTCCCCTTTAGTGAAACTTCTCTAATTTTTACAATCGCTTCTTTTTGGCCATTTTTGCGAAAAACAACATGTCCTTCCATCGGATAGCAACTGGAATCTTTGGTTTTTGAAAGAGAAAAAGGGAGTTTTTTGGCTTTTGTCTTAGTTGCGATTTTTCTTATTCTCTGGTCATTTAGGTTGTAGACCAAGTAGTCATTTCTCTTTTGGCTTTGAGTTATATTTTCCTTGGCACCCACGTACTGCCTAAAACTCTCATAGTAGTCTAAATGTTCTCTAAAGATGTTAAGAAAAACGGCAATATGTGGGCTTTTGTCCAAATCAGCAAGTTGATGCGATGATAGTTCGAAAACGAAAATTTTTCCCTTTCCGAAATTTTCGTTAAGATAATCCAAAGCGGGCTTTCCTATATTTCCTAAAAGTGTGCTTTTAAAACCCCCGTTTTCCAAAATTTCGTGAATTAAGGTTGCAGTTGTACTTTTACCCTTTGTTCCAGTTACTCCAATTATCACACCTTGGCAAAGTTCAAAAAAAAGCTTTGTTTGAGAAGTAAATTCGCATCCTGCCTTCTTCGTCTCTTTAATCTCTGGCAATCTAAAGGGGATTCCCGGAGTTTTGAAAACAACATGGTAGTCTGAAAGGCTCTCAAGATATTTTTTTCCTAGATGTAGTTTCAGAAACTTATCCTGTTTTATCAATCTTTTTTCGGATTTATCAAGGGCAGATGTCTCCCTTATATCAGCGATGTCCAGTTTTTTATTAGGGAAATGCCTCCGTAAAAATTTGTAAGTACTTGCGCCTTCTCTTCCAAAACCCAATATCAAAACCGCTTTACCTTCCAGGTAATCTAATTTGGGACTCATAAAGCTTTTCTTAACATTCTCTCAAACTTTGTATTTAGGTTGTTCTTCTGTCCCCAATTATTCAGAATTTTCTTAGCACGTTTTTCCAACCCCACTTCCGTAATCAAGAATCTTTTTTTGGCTAAATCCAAAAGAGGAGGTAAATTTTTGCTCTTTGAAGAAAGAAAGAGGGCTACTTTAATTTCCTCTCTAGTCCCTACACACTCAAAGGGTTTCACTTTTTCTTCAGAAACCAAAGCCTCTAATATTGGGGATAATTTTTTATCCTCAAATAAGTTTTTCGGAAATACTTTCATAATCCCGTCTTCCACCAAAAATGGATACAACAGAATAAAAGTAGACAAACATTTAGGGCAAGCACAACACCAACTACCAGTCTTACCTCCCACATTACAACTTCTTATGGCAGAAAAGTATTTATCCATTTTCGAGAATATGTTGGCTATTTGAATCTCGTAGAGAGGCCGCACGAAACTAAAGTAGTTGGTGTCTGATAGATATCTTTCGTTATACTTTCTGAATTTGTTTTCAAAATCGTAAGTCTTGCTGTATTGGTGATTTATCTCTGCCCCTAGATACTCTATATTCCCCTCGTCCGCGCTTTTTTCATTGGCAAAGGCTATGCGTTTATAGCCAAACAGATAGGCCACGAAAGTACTTAAAAATGCCAAATAAGCCGAAAAGGGGGTATGTCCGTTCAGAAATCCTTTTTCGTTTAGCTCAAGTAGTTTCTCATCTATCGCCCTATCAACTTGTAAAACTTCATTTACCCCAGTGATGTTAATAGTGGCCAAAGCCGCTGGTGTTGGGTTTAGTACAAACGCGCCCACACTAGGAAACTTCCTACCTAGCACCTCTAGTGTTACAGCAGAATCCTTGCCGCCACCAATGGGTACAAGTACCTTATCTCCCGCAACCTTCCCCACGATGCCCTCTGTCGAATGGTCCTTTATCGAACGAATCTTAATAAAGTCTTTATCTCTAAAATCTATCTTATTTTCGTAAAAAAATTGTCCCATTCCACGTAGAAGTAAATCTTTCCACCAATTTGCTTGATAATCATCAAGATAACCAGCCTGGATAATCATTTTTGGTGAACAAGTTGCTTTCCAATAGCTTAACGTTTCAATAAGACCTAGATTGAAAACAAAATTGTCAATTATTTTCTTGTCAAGCTTTTTAAAAAGTTTAACTGTCACTCCGTGGATTAATATTTTGGGATTAAATTCAATATCTGGTTCGATTTTAAAAGAGTAAGAAATAATTAAATCCCTATTTTTTTGAAGTACCCTAAAACTCTGATAAATAAATGAGGGATATCTTTTTCTTAAATCGCTAATCATATCCCTGTTATTTCCTCAAGTTTTCTCGCGAGAAGATAGGATCTTCCCGATGCAATTCCAACTCCTGTTACTGCATAACCCTCACCTTGTTCACCAAGATAATATGAAAATATTTCGTCTGTAGCTTCCCTCCATCTAGTAGCAACCTCTAGGCCATCACTTTGTAACTCAGTCCAATTACTAGGCACTTCTATTGCCAACCACTCTACTGGTTCCTTGCTTAGTCTAACCTCCTCATACCCACTGTTAACAAAACTTACGCCAGTAAGCTTTTCTGGATTTAAAATTACGGACTTCACGGGTTCTTTTGAAGACAAAACACCTTGAACTCTAGGCGAAGACACAATCCAAGTAACGCCAAACCTAGATGCTGCAACTTGATTTAACTCGTTTCTAAACTGGTAATAATCGGGGTAATATTTAAATGCAATTGCACCTAGCTTTGAAAAATTCAAAACTGCATTCGGAAATTGTAAAGGATCCACTGTCCAATTTATAATATCTATCCCTTCCTTTTTAGCTTTAATTCCCTGCTGTCTCTTTAACTCGAAGCCTACTCCTTTTCCCCTATATTCCGGCAAAACGCCCATTAGCTGTGACTCTACTTTTAAATCAGGGCGATATTTTCCTTCAAGAGCTTCCGGCAAATGAGTGTCTTCACGCTTGTAAAAACCGAATAAGAAACCCACAACCTTTTCGTCACCTCTAACTACAAGAGAGGTACCAATGTCAAATTCGTCAGAATGTATATCGACAGGATAGAGATAGTCGTTAGTTGCATTCCATATGCTTTTTTGAAGGATACGCACACTTTCGGCTTCTTCTCTTGAAGGTCTACCTATATCAAAACCATTAAAGCTTGAGTGCGTTTCATTGAAAGCGTAACCGATTCTTGGGTCATATAGTTCGAAATCAACCCCCGCCCATGCTAGTGTTTGGTGAATATTGGCCTTATCAATATATTTCCCTCCCCCTGGAGCTAATTGGATTCGTGCAGTAAAACGCTTTGAGTCTTTTCTTCTAGGAAAAAGAAAGAGTGCACCTACACTACTATCAGAATATTTTAGAATTGCTACTTCTCCTCCAATCTTAGGAAAGGTTGATTTTAAAAAATGAGGAGGAAAGAGCATGGGTTCGTTTGGAGCACCCAATTGCTTTCTCAGGTCGTCTATCTGCGCAGGCCACCCTATTTCATTTGAATCTAATTCTATCCCATAACTAGTCTGGGCCTCTTTTTGGACTTCGGAAATAGCCATGAACGATATTTTATCAGTTAAAACCAATAAATTGTACTTCTGGTTCAAGTTCTATGTCGAATTTTTTCTTCACTTTATTAGAATAAAGTGTTGCGAGACAATAAAAATCGGTGGCTTTGCCATTGCCCTTATTGACAAATAAGTTTCCATGATAGTCGACTATTTCAATGGCGCTGCGTCTTTTCCCTCGGGCCCCTACCATTTCTAATAAATATCCTGCCGGAATTTTGCCAAAAATAATTTTCTCTTTTGGGATTTTTGCCAAAACAGTATTGGGTAAGTCCGCTACTAAAACATTTTTAAAAAATGAACCTGGACACATCATAGCTTTCGGGTACTTTTTCAAACGAAGTTTTATAATCTCTTCGGCTTTCCTTCTCAATCTTTTAGGTGACGACTTTTTAAATCGAAATTCGGCCTCAAGAATTACGTAACCATTGCCTTTAAAGTTGCTCGATCGGTACCCAAACCCACAATCTTTATTTGAAAGCCACTTACCCCTTTCACCATCAAAAACTTTTACCCGAATTAAGCAATCACGTATCTCCTGGCCATAAGCCCCTGCGCTCCCATAAATAGCACCACCAACGGTTCCCGGAATCCCAGCCATGCACTCCATTCCGGAAAGGCCCTTTTCAATCGAAAAGTCTATTAGTTTCTGCAAAGCTGCCCCTGACTTTACCCTAACAAGACCGCCAACAACTTTAATTCCTTGAACCTTGTTTCTAATAATTAACCCATAATAGCCTTTATCATGAACAAGCAAATTGCTGCCATCCCCTATCACCAAGTATGGCAGGCCAAGTTTTATCGCTTCTCTCACTACTTTTTTAAGGTCTTGCTCGCTACCTACTATAATAAAAAGTCTGGCTGGACCGCCTATTTTTAACGTAGTGTGCTTGCCCATCGGCTCATTAACTTTCGCACCTTTACCTAAAGCTTTTTCGAGCTTTTCAAGTTTATCCATTAAAGATTAGCTAATATTTCCCTTGCCCATTTGTAACTTAACCCCGCCCCCATAACGATAACTACATCGCCGGGTTTTACTGACTTCTTCATCAACTTTACAATTTTATCCAAGTGTCCTATAAATCTGATGTTGCCGTGTTCTGCAACGTTAACAATGGATTGGCCTGAAACCCCAAATGTCTTGCTGTCTCTTGCCTTAAAAATTGGGCCAATGACAACTACGTCTGCGTGATCAAATGCTCTCTTATATCTTCCTAACAAAGCTTTAGTCCTCGAATAGGAATGCGGCTCCATAATTACCCAAATCCTTTGTTTGGGAAATTGTTGGCGAAAAGCCTCAATGGTAACAAAGACTGCCGTAGGATGATGGGCATAGTCGTCATATACTCTAATACCCCTCTTTGTACCAATTAACTCAAGCCTTCTACCTATCCCAGAATATGAGGAGAGCGACTTTTCAACAACTCCTGTCTCAATCTTGTAAAGTTTGGCCAATATTATTACTCCTAAAGCATTTGCCACATTGTAATTACCCGGGATCGGCAGCCTAAATTTATGGGCAAGACTCAACTCCTCAGATATAACATTGAAAATAGTCGAGCTTTTGCTCTTTCTCAAAATTTTTGCTCGTACAGACTCTGGGGTTACAACGTGCGGTTTATCACACATGTTATAACCAACTATCTTTATTGAGTCCAGAAACGAATCTCCTAAAATTTTGAAAAGCTTCTTTATACCGGGGGAGTCCTGATTTACAATCAGTGTTTTTGAACCGGAAAGATTTCTGACGAATTTGGCAAAACTTTCCAAAACATGTGCTTCGGACTCAAAATAATCAAGATGGTCAAGCTCAATGTTGTTAAGAATAATTGTCTCAGGTCGGTAATTTAGGAAGTTGTCAAAAAACTCATCCGCCTCTGTTATAAAAATATCACTCTCTCCACACCTATAATTTGTCCCCCACTTTCCGACGGTTGCACCGATTACCACACTGGGATCCTTCCTTGACTTTTCAAAAAGAAGCGAAGCCATTGCTGTAGTTGTTGATTTACCGTGGGTACCAGCAATGCAAATTATTTTTTTGTCTTTATGGAGATACTTACCCAAGAATTCCTGCCAGGTCATAAGTTTTCCCCACTTTTTACCAGCAACAAACTCGGGGTGCTTTCCACTTTGGAAAAACGCAGCAGGGGTAACTGCCAAAATATCAACATCCTCTAGATGTTTTGAATTATGGCCTACAAATGTGGGTATTTTTGACTTTTTTACTTTATCTAAATAGGGAGTTGACTTAGCTAAATCACAACCGCTTACTTTGTAGCCTTGGTTGTGGGCGATTAAGGCAACGGCGCTCATTCCACTTCCTCCTATTCCCATAAAATGAACACGCTTAGGCTTCGAAACTTTCATTTTCTTTTTATCTTTGTTACTCCACCTCCCAGTGCAACTCTTACTGCTTCTGCGTCCGACCAAGGATACTCTATTCCATCGTAAGCCATACTTTTTTCATGCCCTTTACCGCAAACAACTACCGTGTCACCCTTTTTAGCCAATTTTTGTATAGCAAAAGCAACCGCCTCACCTCTTTCTGGAATTCTGAAAAACACATGTTCTTTAGTCCTTAAGTCTTTTAGTTCCTTAGTTTTAGAAAGTTTGAACTCTCTGGCTCCTTTGCCAAGTGCGGCCTTGGCCATCTCTTCGAGAATATCGTTTACATTTTCACTTCTTGGATCCTCTGCTGTAAAAACAGAAATGTCGGCTAAGTTAGTTGAAATTTTAGCCATCATGGGTCTTTTGGCCACATCTCGCTCCCCAGCACAGCCAAAAACAGCAATAAGCCTTTTCCCCTTCTTTTTGTTTTTCCTTAAAGCACTCAACACACTTTCTAAGGCATTAGGCGTATGGGCAAAGTCCACAATCACCTTAATTCCCTTTTTGTTTCTTATTTCTTGCATACGTCCTGGTAACCCTGGGAAGGTCTTTATCGCATTTACGATATCTGTTTCTTTAACTCCAAGTTGTCGTACCACCACGGTCGCCGCGGTGGCATTCATCTGGTTATATTGCTCGGGAAAGCGATGCCCCACAGCACTTTTCAAAGATCCTCTTAAAGCTTTCCTATCATAATCAACAACCTTAACTTTTGAACCTAAGAACTTTCTTATTCCTTTATAAGAGTCATCGTCTTTGTTAAGAATCGGCACTTTGGCTGACTTAAATAACTTCGCTTTCGCCTTAACATAGTTGGCATAGGTTTTATGGTAATCAAAATGTTCATGAGTAATATTTGTTAGTACAGCGACATCAAAATCGACTCCAGCTACTCTTTCTTGATCTAGGCCATGGGAAGTTACTTCTAAAACCGCATATTTACATCTCGCATCAACCATTTTTGCTAGAAATTTTTGTAACGGAAGAGGTTCGGGGTTAGTTACATGGAAACCTGTATCAAGCTCCTTCTTGCCTATTTTTGCACTAATGGTCGATACCAATCCAACTTTTTTGCTGGCTTTATTTAAAATCCAATAAATGATGTTGGCCGTTGTAGTCTTGCCGTCAGTCCCAGTTACGCCGATTATTTTCAAGTTCTTAGAAGGATGATTATACCAAGCTGAAGCCAGAAGTCCTAATGCTCGCCTTGAGTCTGGGACTTTTACATAAGTGATTTTATCAAACCAGCTCTTTTTAGGTTCTATCTCCCCAACTACGGCCACTGTACCAGAAGAGATTGCTTGAGGAATAAACTTATGAGCATCAAAAGTTAAACCTTTGATAGCAACAAAAAGACTGCCCTTTTCTGTCTTTCTCGAATCGTCTACAATATTCTTAACTTGAACTGTTACAGGCCCAGATTCCTTAAAATCATCTAATGCTACAAGTAACTCACCCAGAGTTCGCTTCATAAATAGAAAAACAAAGATATTTTACTCAAAAGAACGAATAAATTTCAACTTTCCACAACCTCATCTTCTCTTTAGAGGATCCAAGGACTTGAACTATAAAATATAGATAATATATTATAACTACAATAGCATGTCACTTCGAGATAAAACCAGTAAAAGAGTAAAGGTAATTAGCAAATCGCTCTCCAAAGAAACCAGTATTATTTCAGCTCGTGTTTATGGATCGTCATTGTATGCGAACGATTATGAAGATCTTGACGTTGCAGTGATGGTCCCTTCAAAACACTGGGTTGTTCAAAAAGAAACTTATCAAAACCTTCTGCAATTGCGCAAAGAATTAAATAATAAAGTTGGAATTGATATAGATTTAATCCCACATACCATGGACGAGATCAAAATTAACAGCTCTCCATTGTGGAATCCCAGATATCACCCATCATTGAAGTTTGGAATTGACGTCAAGGCACATTTCCCAGTTCCCAAAAAAGTAAATCCAAAGCAAGACGCTTCTATCTATGTCCTACTTGACAATCGAACCATAACTAGAAGACAAGTCTTAATGGAATCAGGGCCAGAAAACTGGAGAATATTTATCGCAAAATTAATACACGGCCCTGGAAATGTGTTAACATATTTTGCTCTCCAAAATAACACTGAGTACAAAGCAAGCCCCTCTGATATAGAAACCACTTTTTCTGTTTTTGATTCGCTCTACGCTACTAATTCTCAGAAAATCTTGCGAAGCTTTTCAAGAGCAAAAGAATTAATCAAGAGAGGCAGTTTTTCTTTCAAACACGCGGTAGAGCTTCTCCAATGGTATGAAAGATTGGTATCTAGGGCTCTTGTACACAAGTATGATCTTGGTTGACTTCTTCAATCTTGGCACCAAGTCTCCTCAGGTTTCTTGCAAAATTCGGGTGTCCACGATACAAAACATCTGCGTTGAGAATTAAAGACTCCCCCTCGGCAATCATTGCTGTCATCACCATTGCAACTACAGCCCTTATGATATACGGCGCCTCCAACGTCGCCCCTTGCAATTCACTGCCAGCATTGACTAAAACTCGATGTGGATCACCCATAACAATATTGGCACCCATTTTTTGTAATTCGCTTGTCCAAAAAAGCCCAGCTTCATACATCCAGTTATGAAACAGCACTTGGCCTTTATGAGCAGCTAGAGCTAGAGGTATAAAAAGAGGTAGTGTGTCTACGGGAAGCCCTGGCCAAGGTTGAGGCTTGACTATTAAAATCTCTCTCCCTTTTTCTATATCTAATATAATTTTCTGGCCTTTCTCAATAACAGCAGTGTCATCATCGTATTGTATATTGACCCCAAACTTTGAAAAAACACGAGCAATCGGCCAGAAAATATCAGGAATCGCATTATAAACCTTCAATTTTCCGCCAGTTGCCGAAGCTAAAGCCAAAAAGGTTGCAATCTCATAATGGTCGCTGAGAAGTCTGTGTTTTGCGGAAGAAAGGGGGGTTCCACCTTCAATTTCTAAAGTATTTGAGCCAATGCCAGTTATTTTGGCTCCGCATTTCACCAGAAAGTTACACAAATCCTGAACTTGAGGTTCGGAAGCCGCTCCTATTATCCTAGTTTCCCCTTTAAGCCCAGTTGCCAACATAATTACGTTCTCTGTGGCAGTTGGACTCATCTCAGTAAGTAAAATCTCGGCAGCATTAGATTTTGTGGCATCCATTGTTACGCTCCGACTAGTCTCCTCTACTTTAACTCCCAAATCTCTAAAGGCTTGATAATGAGGGCTAAGGGTTCTAAAACCCAAAGTACAACCACCAGGCAAATCATTAAAGCTAACTTTTCCAAAGCGGGCTAACATTGGACCCCACAGTAAAGAAGCCCCTCTCATGTTTCCCATATCTTCATAGTCTAGGCTTTCAAACGACAATTTGCTGTTGTCAACCTCCATAACTTTTTTCTCCCTGTTCCAGGAAATCTTGCTCCCCAGTTTTTTCATAATAGCTATCAATCTCTCAACATCAGTGATGTCTGGTATGTTCTCTAAAATTACTTTTTTATCAAAAAGGATTGTTGCCGGAATCAAAGCAACTGCAGAGTTTTTGCTTCCAGAAGGATATATCTCGCCCGATAGAACTTGTTTGCTTTCTACTCGGATATGCATAAGTCAGCGATTAGTTAGTATACTATTACTCCGGCTGGATTCCAAAGTAAAGAAATAAATCTTTGGCAATTGAATACCACAATGGGGCTGCAGTTTCGGATGCCCAAGGCGAAGTTGACGGCTCACGCAGTATTACCAGCATTACAAATTTTGGGTCATCATAAGGAGCAAAACCAATAAAAGATGCAATTGTCTTTTCTTCGTCATAATGACCAGCGATTGGAATTTGAGCTGTTCCCGTCTTTCCGGCAACTTTAAAACCCCGAAGATGAGTCCATTTAGCCTCGCCACTTTCAGCAGCTAGCTCCATCATGGCAGTCATTTCTTTAGCAGTTTCCGCAGATATCACCCGGGTTTCATTTTTTGAATCTATATCCTCTTCCCATCCGTTTCCAGCAATCCGGTCAACAACTTGCGGAGTAACCATAATTCCACCGTTAGCTATCGATCCTACTGCTCTGAGCATTTGCATTGGCGTAACGGCGACTCCTTGTCCAAACCCAGCAGTTGAAACATCCACAATACTCCAAGTACCTTTCTCGCGGAGCTTTGGCGTAGATTCTCCTTGAAGATCAACATTCGTCAAACTCCCAATTCCAAATTTTTCCAAATAATCATATAGCGTATCCGCTGTCAGTTGCTGTGCCGTCCAAGCCATACCGACGTTATCCGAATGGACGATGACATCTGTCATTGTCGAATCAGGTCGGTAAACCTGATTCCATGTTTCAATAACATATTTGTCTACTTTTAGAGGACCGGCACATACTTCGCATCTTGTTTCCGGTTCAAGAACATCTGCGTCAAGCGCTGCAGACATAACTAATATCTTAAATACCGAACCGGGTTCAAAACTGGAAGAAACAGCAGGATTTTTAAAAAGCTCATTAGAATATTTTTGGTATTCAGCCGGGTCATAAGCAGGATAACTGCTTTGTGCCAATATACCACCCGTTTTGGGATCCATAATAAGAACAGTGCCGGCAACTGCACCATATCTTTCTAGACCCTTGCGGAGTTCTTTATCGATCTTTATCTGAAGCGTTTTATCGATGTGGGTAATTAAATCCACGCCTCCTATGGCCAATACCTCTTGGGAATCTCCAAGAAGTATTGGTATCCCCCTTGCATCAGATTCACGAGTCAGGTACCCAGGTTTCCCTGACAAAACTGGGTCATAGTATCCTTCGAGTCCAAAATATCCTTGGTCTTCCCCCCCTGAATTTTTTCCCACAAATCCCAGAAGGTGAGCCGCACTGGATGCTTCCGGGTAAACTCTTTTTTCCTCATTTTCAAAACCGATACCGGCAATATTTAATGATTCAATGAGATCTTTCACATCCGAGCTGATTTTATGTTTTAAGGGAACCCATGATACTTCGGAGCGGGTTAGTTGAGACTTTAGCCGATTTGCTTCATCAAGAATGACATTTCTCCGGCCTTTTTCGATGTCTGCATCTGCTAATAGTGGGGCTAGCTTGTCAGCGATATCATTTATATCTTCCTTCGCTTCGGGAAGGTAGGCATAAACCAGATATGCTTCATCCTGGACAGCTAAATAGCTTCCATCGCTTGATAAGATATTTCCTCTTGGGGCAATAACCTTTTCCGACTTTCGATATTGAGACTGTGCCTCGGAAGATAATTGTTTGCCCTTAACTATTTGCCAATAAAAAAGCCTAGCAAGTAGAAAGCCGAAGAATATAAAGAATATTACCGAAAAAAACCTAAGACGAGTAAGCATAAGAAATCATTATCTGGCTTTAGCGACAAATGCATCTTCTGCGATATAAACAATTTGCTGAGGCTTGAAAAATCCAAGCTCCGATGCTTCTTCTTGAAGGTTGCTCAAAGAGCTTAAGATTATAATTTCGCTCTTAATTTGTAAGTTTTCTTGTTTTGTTTTTGTTTCAATGCTCTCCAGCTGTGCTAATCGTGCTCCGGAAGTAGAATTCTGTATTGCAAAAAAAATGCTAATAGCAACAACAATTCCCGTAATAACCCAAACTAATCTGGTTTTTTTATAATTAAACACTTTCTTCTTTTTTCGTCTTCTCATTTTTTAACTAATATTCTTAATTTTGCACTCCTTGCTTTGGGGTTAGCATCAATTTCCGATATAGTTGGCAAGATAGGCTTTTTTGTTAAAATATCGGCCTTACTCTGAATAAACATTTTCTTATAAAAATTTTTAACCAAGCTATCTTCCTGAGAATGAAAACTTATAACTATTAAACGGCCATTTTGTTTTAATAACTCAAAGGCCTTCGGTAAGGCTTCTTTTACGTTTTCAAGCTCGCTGTTTACGGCCATGCGCAGAGCCAAAAGAGGTTTAGTCGCGGGATGCAGCTTGGACGACCTGCTTTTTTTCTCTCCTGTTAAGTCTAATAAATCACCGATTACTTTAAATCTTCTTTCTTTTCTTTTTGAAACTATTTTTTTAGCAAACTGTTTTGCCTTATTAATAGGTAAAACTGCTCCAAAAAGTGTTGCTAGGTGATCCTGACGCAGCGAATTCAAAAGATCAGCGGCGGTCACTCCCTGATTTTTGGGGTTTAAGCGCATATCCAGCAATGCTTTTCTTTCTCTAAATGAAAATCCCCGCTTCGAATCCTGAAAGTGAATATTCGAAACCCCTAGATCAAAAAGTATCCCGTCAACTCCGGCAACTTCGTTTTCTTTTGCCAGTTTATCTATATTTTTGAAATTCCCATGAATGAGATTGAAGCACCTCTCACTATTAGGATGAGGGGTAGGGCAGGCTGATTTCAATCTCGAGTAGGCAATTTTAAGCATTGCTTCATCCGCTTCTATCGCTAAAACATATCCGCCTCTTTTTACGATTTCCTTTGTGTGTCCTCCGGTCCCTAGCGTGGCATCGATGTACATTTTCTGTTTGTATCTTAAACGAGCTTGATGATTTAAACGTGCTTTACTTGGCAGGCTTAATGCCTTAATTACTTCCTCAACTAATACCGGTTCATGAATTCTTTTCCGGTTTCTGGGTAGTTGCATATTGTATCCTTTCCTGTTTATCTCCCGGCACTTTCACAAATTCCATTATCAACTTTAACTTTCTATCCATTTCTTTTTTATTGAGTCTGATCATCATGCGCTCACCTCCCCCGCACCAAATTTCAGCTAGTTTCTCAACTTTTCTCTCTTGCAATTTTCTCGATCGCCACCGAGGCTTTTTCCTCAGCGTTTTTTTCTAACTCGCTCCATGCATCTGCAGCCCAAATTTCCACTCTATCGCCTAATCCGACGAAAACAACTTCGGATGCAACGTTGGCATACTTCATTAAATTATCAGGCAAAACAAATCTTCCTTGTCTGTCTAAGCCAATCTCAAAAGCCGAGGCCATTATAAATCTGTCAATATCGCGAACCGGCGAGATAATTATGGTGGCTTTGCCAATTAAGCGCTTAAGCAATTTTTGCCAATTTTCTTTAGATACTAAAACCAAGCAACCTTCGTACCACTTCGCCGCAATTATTTCGCTGCCTAGCTCCTCCCGAATTTTTTTCGGAATTGAGATTCTATTTTTATCTGTTAACTTGCTTGTATACTGCCCGATTAACATTTTTGTTGGGGGCAGAACAAAAAACCGATGTACAATTCACCATTATTCACCAGTTATTACCATTCTTATATATTTTCACGCTTGTGTCAATATGGTGGGTCACCAAACAACTGCACTATATGTGGGGTTATTGAAGTTTTAGTAAAATAAAAACACTACTCTGAAGTACCCACGAAAATTCCAATATCCGGAGACCTAGCTCCTTCTAAAGCTTTCCACTCACCGTCATTCCACCTGAACACCTTCCCGTTTAGCTCTACTTCGCCAGGATGGGCTTCGCTTGATGAGCTAAGAATTCCGTATGGCCCGGTAGACACATTGCTGGGTGTTTCAGGTACCCCAAAGGTTTCCATCGTTACAAAATAGGCATCCGACGGTTCGTCTAAAGAGTATGAAAATGCTCCGTCAATCGAAGTTAGACTTAAAACATCTGATTGTAGGTGAAATTGCCCCGCAAATTTGGCTATTAACTTACCTTTATCATTTCTAAACCGAAGGGTAAGAGTGCCTTCTTCTACTCCTTCATCGTACCTAAAATTTCCTGACGATTCCGACCCTAAAAGCAGATCTCGCTCGATATCGCCCCCTTCAAGTTTTATCGTGCCGGGTACTCCTTGGGTTCTCCCGTCCGGTAGTTTATATAAAAGCTCATAATCCAAGGAGGCTGCATCGAGAACTATTTTTGTTATTTCAAGCTTAAGCCAGTGGCCGTCATCGGATGGAGTTAAAAAGGTAACCGGCCGCGCATTAAGCGAAACTTCTTGAAGAGTTGTCTCGTCATCCGTCTCGACTTTATCTCCTCCTCCTTTGATGACAAAAAAATAAACTCCAACCAATACTCCAGCTCCTGCTAAAAATAATATAACCGGCAAAAACTTTTTCATTATTTGATTACTATATATTGAAACGAATTACTCTTCTTCGTCAATACTCGAAAGACCCTTGCCAAACCCATTCCGAAACTCTAATCTCATATTTTCTATTAATCGTGGTTTTCTCTGAAGTTCTGGAAAACGAAACACAAACTCTGCTTGAGGCTCTTGCCGACCAACTGATTGTCCCAACTCGAATAGCGATTCTGCTTCCATATAGGTACCGGCAGGGCTTATCCGAACCTGTGAGCTATCATCAATCTCGTCAGCGGTGTATCTATCGCTGTCGACGAATCGAACTAGAAATGTTTTGCGTTCAGACATTTAGTTTCTTTTCTATCCAATCTACGATTTTAACAATACTAACTCTGATTTGTTTTGTACTATTTCTATCTCGAATAGTGACTGTATCGTCTTTCAGGGTATCAAAGTCAACTGTTACACACCATGGGGTACCAATCTCATCTTGAGCAAAATACCTTTTACCGATATTTCCTCTATCGTCCCAAGAAGTATGGAATTGTGTTTTCAGCGCATCATAAATTATTCGGGCTTTGTTAACTAACTGAGGTTTATTTGCCAGAAGGGGAAAGACGGCTACTTTATAAGGAGCCAGTTCAGGGTGAAGCTTTAAAATAACTCTATCTTTATCCTGATGATACGCGTCAATCAAGAAGAAAAGAGCTGTCCTATCAACACCACCTGAGGTCTCTATAACCCACGGAGTATACTCTTCGCCGCTATCTGGGCCTTTATATTTCAACTTATGTCTACCCAAATCCCAATCTCCCCGGTGATGAATTCCTTCAAATTCACTCCACCCAAAAGGTGCTTTATATTCGATATCTTCCGCAAACTTCGCGTAGTGGGCTCTCTCGTCCGATGCGTGCTCTCTAAATCTAAGCTTCTCCTTACTCATGCCATACAGGATGTACCAATCCATTCTTTGTTTTTTCCAATATTTGAATACCTTTTCAGCTTCCTTCTCGTCCGGTTTTATAAAATACTCCAACTCCATCTGCTCAAATTCCCTACTTCTATAAGTGAGATTTCCCGGTGTAATCTCATTCCTGAACGCTTTTCCTATTTGCGCAATACCAAACGGAATCTTCCTTGAGGTGGAGTCAACAATATTTTTGAAATTGACAAAAACACTCTGAGTAATTTCTCCCCGGAGATACGCTTTCTGTTTCGGCTCAGTTGTTCCTAAATAAACCTCTGTTAAGAGATTAAAAGTTTTAGGTTCTGTCCATTCTACTTTTTTATCATGTGATTTCTCATGCTTTTTTATCTCATTTTTATGATCCGCCCTAATCCTCTTATTACACACCTTGCACTCAACCAGCGGGTCGGTAAAGGATTCTGTATGACCAGAGGCTTCCCACACCTGAGGATTCATAATAATTGCACCATCTACGCCAACCACATCATCTCGAGCGTACACCATGTCTTCCCACCAAATACGTTTGATATTATTTTTCAACTCAACCCCAAGGGGTCCATAATCCCAGAAGCCTTTTAAACCACCATAAATTTCGCTTCCCGGATAAATAAATCCTCGTCTTTTGGCAAGCGAAACAATCTTTTCCATCTTGTCCATGAGTAGTTAATTATAGTCAGGATAGGAGTTTTTTGCCAACGCGAGCTGATGATATTTCCCGCTCGGTTATATCTTCAAGAACATAATCATAGTTTTCCATAGGTTTCCCCTTTGGCCAAAAGCCAATGAGAACCAGCGTTTCGTAGACAAAGGTCTTCCGAAGAATTTTAAGATTTTTGCTTACTTTAAGCATTCTCAAATTGTTAAGAAGATGAACATAAAGAGCCTGATTTTCTTCACCTTCTTGGGTAATACGACCGATTACTTCCATTAAGTAATAAGCCACAGCCACTTTTCTTAAGTCTTTCCTGATTTTTGGATAGGAATCGATTATTTCCGCCTCGGTAATAATGTCCAAATTTTTTCCCCTTGCAGCAGAGAATCTTAATCGGGAAAAAACTTCCAATGAACCCCGCTTTCTGCTTTTTAGTTTTCTAACGCCTTTGGCGATTAGCGAAATTTTACCTATTGCTTTTGAATAAACAACCAATATCCTATCTGTTTCACCGTAATTTCTTCTTGCCAGTACAATTCCTTCTGAAGAATAACTTTTCGGTCTCACAAGTTTATTTTACCTTAACTTGAATTTATATTTTAAATCTTAGCTCTTTATCCGTTTTTAGAAATAGCTCTTCTTCCCTCTTTCCGATATTAATGATATAAAGAGGCGCATCGGTGCCGGGTTGCTTTTGAAGAAACATTCGGTATTCACTATCAGTTACCCTAAAAGGCAGTGAATATTTAACCACCACTTTAGCTAACCCTTCAGGTCTCAATTTAAAAAACCCGGCAAAGACTGTCTTTCCAAACTCTTCATAAGGGTCTTTCTTGTCTTCAAGTCCTTCGGTTGAAATCAGTTCACTACCCTTGGGTACATAAATCCTAACCCAATTGGGCAGTACCGAATTCAACCATCCATCGTGCTTCTCGGGATTTTTGTAGGTAATAGTTAGTGTTTTTTCTACCGAACCGTCTTTGGCAACTTCAATCTCCTGCATTACTTCTTGTTTGACATAAAGATTAGATTTCCTTCCACCTAAGTTAGCGTCATTGATATGCAAATAATCTCCGCTACCGTTATATTCATCAATTATCCCTCCGATGCCAAAATTCTCAATCGCAGATTGAGCTTTCTCATCGAAGACGTAAAATAAGACATGCTTTTCCATTAGTGATTTAAAAGCGGCCTCAAACATCGGAGCCAATTTATCTTTTGGCTGACCCAATGCATTTGCCAAAATAGAATTCATTAAAGGCCCGATTATCTTTTTCCGGTTATCAATATTGGGGGGTGCAAATATGATTTTTCCCGGCACGTTTTGGTCCCAAACAATAGGGCCTTCAATATCCGCAAAACTCTCAAGCTCATAAATTACCTGCGGGCAATTGCATTCAGGAACAATTTCTGTACTAAAATCTCCAAATCCCGGGACACCTATTGGTCCAAGTACATCAAGAAGGTAGACCAAAAGTTGCGTATCAACGGCAATTACACCATCAATATCAGTTATTCCCACTTTCTCTACTTCCTCAACAAATACTTTCATAGATTCCGAGAAGTCAGGAGACCAGTTTAAGTCACGCAAGCGGTAATTTTTCGAAATTAAATATGGCCCTTTCAGATAAGTAATGATGGGGTCGGCTGCTCTTATCGAGGGTGTGTACCGAATATCAATATTGTAAATATCGTTGGAAGCAATCGGTTTGAACTTTCCTTTCTCAACAGTTGCGATTGAGTAGGCGGTTAAGAATCCGCCTGTGGGTCTTAATTCTTTATCATTTTGGAATAAAACCAGATAAGTTCTCGGATCGTCTACTCCTAAAAGATAAGGGGCAACCTCAAGCATTGGTTTCGCTCCAGTCAAAAGCTCAGCTCCGAGGTCTACCACCTCAACACCTCTTGTAACTAGTGAGCGCACTTGATATCCTGCGAATTCTTCGGGATATCTATCGGGGTTAATCTGGTCAATTTCAGCTCGCACCGCCTCTACCTTTTCAGATATTTCGTCTGCTTTTGGAATGACATCGGGAATTGTGTTAATAACAAAATCCAGTCTGTCTTGAGTGGTTTCTGTCGGACTCTCGGCGTCATCCGAGCTTGAAGAAAACCCAATAATGTCAGCATAAGGTTCAATGATGGCAACAACAATTTCACCGGCCTCTAATCCATATTGGGCAGCCTTTAAGCCATGCTCGCCGTCTTTTACAAATCCGCCCGCGAAAGGAACAAACTTCAACCAGGAAACAGATTTATAAGTTTTTGACAAATCATCTATAGAATTTTTCGTATTTGATAATTCCTGCTTTATTTTTTCAATATCTTGCTCTTCACCGGCAACCATTAAGCTATCAACGGATTCTTTAACTACAATCGCCTTTTGGTAAACTCGGTAAAACAAAACCCCGAGGACAATCACAAAAACTATTAGTACTAAGCTGACTCCTCCGGCTATTTTGATGAATTTATTAATTTTCTTTTTTTTCGGTTTTACAGCAGTTTTTTTCTTTATCTTCTCGAGAGGATTAATTTTTGGTACTAAAACGCTTTTCTTCCCCCCTATTTTCGAATCTTGACCTGGTTCTTTCCCCTCAACCTCGTTTTCTTTAGGACTGATTTTTGGGATTTTAATAATTTCTTCCATGGTTAAATCTTAATGCATCTGGAGAAGATTTCCAAAGACTTAATCAGATGGCACCTTGCCCTGAAACCATTGCCCAGGGGGTTTTTAAAAGAATAAGGATATCCAAAAAAAGTGACTTTTTCCGAGCGTAGTAGGCATCCATTTCAATCCTTTTGTCAAAATTAACTTCGCTTCTCCCCGACACTTGCCAAAATCCTGTTATTCCCGGTTTTACCTTTGACATCTCTTTCACCAACTTTATTGTATCGGGGTACTTTTTTTGCTGCTTTTCCAATTCATCCGGAAAGTAAGCTCTTGGCCCTACAATACTCATTTCCCCTTTTAAAACGTTGATAAACTGAGGTATTTCATCAATCGAATGTCTTCTTATTATTTTACCTACCGGGGTAATCCTTGGGTCTTTATGCAGTTTATAGCTGGATGTCATATACCGCATATAAAGCTTTTTGTATTTTGGGTCAGTCCTTAAACGCTTGTGGGCATTAACAATCATTGACCTGAATTTATATAATCGGAATAGCTTCCCGTTTTTCCCCACTCTGTCGGGAAAATCTCCTAGTATAGGCCCTGGGGATGTAGCCTTAATTAATACAATCGTAATCAAAATTACAGGCAGGAAGAATATTAGAAGAAATACCGCTCCGAAAACGTCAATCGCTCTTTTGACTTGGTTGTACCACATATTGGGCAGGGTAGTATACTATATTTTCAAGATATTTATGTAAGAGCCAGATCTCTACTCTTGACTTCCTTCAATGCCTCTTTAACTCGACTAGATTGTCTTTTGTCACAAACAAGAAGCGCATCCCCCGTATCAACAACTATCAGATTATCTACTCCAACAAGTGCAACTACTTTGTTTGCATCATCAAGTTTTACAAAATTATCCTTTCCATCTAAATCAACTATATTTTCGGGAACTTTATACAGCTCTTTAAGTTTCAGATATTCGTGAAGTGCCTCAAATGTTCCTATGTCAAACCATTTAAACGGTAATTCCACTACCAAAGATTCACCTTTCGCATGTACTTTCTGAGTAACATCCTCAATCGGACCAGGCGGCATTTTTAAATACTCTGGCTGTAATTCAGCACCATTAATATAATTCATGAGCGGATCATGCCACTCAGGTTTATATTTTTTAAGCATTTTTAGTAAATTCCTAGGTGTCATACAGGTATGGTTAGTATGCACCAGTACTCCCTTTTGTTTAGTTAATTTTTCGGTTTCGTCTTTACCGCTTCGCCATATAAACTTGTCAATTTTATAAATTCCAACCGAACCTTCATCTGATACTTTTTCTCCCCTTATTAAATAATCAACACCCATAATCGGATAGTCTAGCTTCATTCCACCCGTTATATATTTATCCTCACGTCTTGCAATAACCTCGCAATCCAGCATCATTTTAATAAAATTTTCAGCCGGATCCCTGAGATCATCAACCTGAACTAGCATAAACGGTTCATCCGCAAACCCCTTTTTATATAAAAAGGCTGCAATTAGCCCAGTCGCAGGTCCTTGATTACGCATTTCAGGTTCTAATATAAAATTTTCTTCTGGTATCTCTTCTATCTGCTTATGAGCTAACTTAGCTTGATCTTCATTAGTTGAAACGTATATTTTATCCGGTTTGAAGTGTGAACTTAGCGCTTCATAATTCAACTGAAAGAGTGACTTCTCGCCTATAAGAGGAAGGAAATGTTTGGGTTTATGTTCACGACTTACAGGCCAAAGTTTTGTGCCAAATCCGCCGCAAATTATAACTGGAATCATATATTTTTATTTATTCTTAATAAACTGATCGATCAGTAATAAAAACTCTCTTTTAAAAATCTCTTTAGAAAATTTCTTAGCATTATCTATCAGATTATTTTCATCAAACTTCATCGTCTCAAACTTCTTCACCGCTTTAATTAAGCTGTCTTTGTCCTGTTTTTCAAAAAATACACCGGTTTTACCTGCAATTACTGTGTCAAGCGCCCCTCCGGCTTTATAAGCAATCACCGGTGTACCCGCAGCCTGTGCTTCTATAGGCACTAAGCCAAAGTCCTCCTCTTGAGGAAATATCAAGGCACGTGCTTTTTGATAGTATCCCGCAAGTTGTATGTCTGTCAATTCTCCAACAAACTTTATGTTTTCTCCAGCGATAGCCTTAAATCTCTTCTCTTCACTACCTGTACCTATTATCACCAAAGGCAGCTTGAGTTTATTGAACGCCTCAATCGCCAGATCTGCCCTCTTATATGGAATCAATCTAGAAACATAAAGATAAAAGTTATCTTTTTTAACTTTTTCATCTTTTTTTAGTTTAAACTTCTCTATATCTGTAGGGGAGTAAATTATGCAAGAATCTCTATCGTAGTATTTTTTTATTCTTGCTTGCACCGCGTTTGAAATCGCGATATAGATATCAGGCCTTTGGGCTGCAATTAAATCCCACTTTCTCATATACCAAACGAACGGCTTTGAAATTAATTTAAACAAGGGGTAAGCCTTAAAGCTATCCGGTGGATTTTTGAAATAAAAGTCGTAATGCGACCAGAGATATCTAATCGGTGTTAAACAGTAGCAAATATGAACTGTTCCCGGTTTTGTAATCACTCCCTTTGCAGCCTCCGAAGTAACAGAAATCACCAAGTCGTATTCTGAAAACTCAAAGGTTTCAAAAGCCAGGGGCATTAAATAAGGAAAATGCTCATGGTGGTCTGAAGCATACGGAACTTTTTGTAAAAATGAGGGAATTACCTTTGGAAATATTTTCGCCCAAGGTGCAGTTGCCGAGTTATATACAGAAGTATAAAGAGGAGCTTTGGGAAATAACTCGTGAAGAGCCAAAAGCACCCTCTCCGCCCCACCCCACTTATTAACCCTATCGTAAACTATTGCTACTTTCTGCATAAACCTTAAGTGTTTGTTTTGCCATTTTAGACCAAGAATAGCGCCTAATAAAATGTTGAGCCCGGGCAATTTTTTCAATTCGTGTTTTTTCTTTTATTTCAGCTGCTTCCTCCATTGCTTTCGCTATCGCCGTAAAATCGAATGGGTTGAAATAGATTGCGTTTTTGCCATAAACTTCTCGAAAGACCGGAATGTCTGACGCAAACACTAATGTCCCAGCACTCATCGCCTCCAAGCCTGGCAAGCCAAATCCTTCGGATAAAGAAGGATAAACGAATGCACGAGAATTTCTCAAAAGAATAGAGAGTTCTTTGTCTTCGACAAACCCCAGAAGCTTCACCGACTTATATGCCCCCAGTTCACTTATTATTTTTTGAAGTCTTTTTGTAAATACTCCCCTGGAACTGACAATCGCCAGCATATATTTCCTAACATTATTTTTGTTTAAAAACTCTATGGCTTCAATTGCTCTTTTAATATTTTTATGAGGATAAATGTTCCCGACATAAATAAAATACTTTAAAGAAACCAGCTTATACTTTTTTAATATTATTTCCTGCTGCCTAGAAGATGCAATTTCTGCGAATATGCTGCTTAATCCCTCATAGATAACGCTTACCTTTTTTTTATCTATATTAAAATATTCAATTAATTCATTTTTAACCTGCCTCGTTGGTACGATGATATTTTCAGAATCGTTAACTGCTTTTTTATAAATAAATTTGTAAACCGGCCGTTTTAAATAATAGAAAGGCAGGCTTAACTTAGATGCTTCCCGTCCTTGCTTATGCATGGTCAAGTCATGAAGAGTAACTACAAACCTTCCTCTAAAATTGACCGGGATATTAAAATGAGGAAAATGAAATAAAGCGGATTTATGCTTAGATAAAATCCCTGGCAATTTAATTTGTTCCGCAAAGCTGTAGTGTCTAAAGTCTGCTTCTATTTTCTTGAAATTATTATTGAGCTTTAACCTTTGGTAATACTTCTTTCTCAGTAAGACTATATATTTACTCTTTGAATCAATCTTTTCAAGTTCATTTAATAGATTAATCAAATATCTTCCTACCCCTGCATTCTCAAGCCCATACATCCTCGCATCTATTACTATTTTCATCCGAGTAGAATTAATTTTATCAACCTCCCCAGCTTAGTCACTCTAATCCCCAGTAGTACCAGCAAGTTAAGAGCTAAGGGATATTTTTCCCATAGCCTCTTTTTGTAAAAAATTTCCATGGAGTTAACACCTGACATCCTAAACTTCATCTTTTCTTTCAAAGATACTCTTTTTTTTGTTTGAATATTTATGCCCTTTGTGACACCCTTAATATGCAGTATTTTTACTTTTGGATAATAGATAATTCTCCAGCCGGCATTCTTAATCTTCCAACTTAAATCAATATCTTCCCCGTCCAGAAAATAGTCTTCATCAAACCAATCGACTGAGTCTAGTGTCTTTTTCCTTACTAGGAAAAATGCCCCCTGGAGTGCATCCACTTCATGTACTTTATTGGGAGCTATATAGCCGTACCAATATTGGGCAAACAGCTTTGACTTGGGAAACATTCGGTCAAGCTTGAGAAATATGTGAACCAAACCAGTCCAAGGAGTTATGAATGAACGCCTAGCATCTTTGTCTAAACTACCATCGGGGAGAACAATCTTACAAGTAATTGCTCCTACATCAATGTGGTCTTCAAGATATTGAACTGTTTCTTTAAGAGTTCCTTTGTAGACGAACGTGTCCGAGTTTAAAAATAATAAGTATTTACCTTTACACAACTTACGAGCTTTGTTATTCCCAGCTGCAAAGCCAACATTTTCCCCAATTTTTATTAATCTAGCCCAAGGAAATCTTTTCTCAACCATTTCAGGCGATCCATCTTCCGAACCATTATCTGATACGATCACTTCTAGGTCTATTTCTCTCCTCCTATCTTTTAAAGAATTCAGACAGTCGTGAAGTAGATCTTTTGTATTGTAGCTTAGAACAACGATAGAGAGTGTCGGTTTTTTAGGCATAAATTGTCTATTCGCCTTTCAAGGCTTTATCATAAATTCCGTCATGAAGTTTCACAATTGATTTCCAATCATAAAATCTTTCTACATGATTTTGGCCCTGACGGCCAATTTTGCGTGCAAGATCTCTATCCTTAAGAAGCCTTATTGCTTCCTTTGCTAAACCAGCATTTGTCTTTGCTATCAAAGCTTGTTTGCCATGTCTAACATTCAATCCAGCAACGCCCGTGGGGGTAGACACCACCGGTAATCCAGACGCCATAGCCTCTAGAACTTTCAGCCTAGTACCTCCTGCTCCCTTAATAGGTGCTACCATGATGCTAGCCGCCTGGTAAGCATCTCTGGCATCAGGAATGTTTTCTGTTATTTTTATAAGGCTGTCTTCATACGATAATTTCTTAATCCATTCAGGTATTTTTCTGCCAACTATCCAAACTATCGCCTCGGGAAATTTACTTTTTATTCTTGGCCATACTTTATTAATTAAGATTTCGGTGGTCTCTTTATTTTGAAGCCATTCAAAGTTGGTAACTCCATATAGTATTCTAGGTGGAAATTTCTTTTCAGTCTTTTTTTTCATATAGAAAGTAGTGTCAACGCCATTAGGAATAATATCGACTTCCGACTGAGGCAGCAGCTTTAGCATCTCTTTCTTATCTTCTTCGGAAACGGCAACAAGCTTGTCGGCTTTATTCCAATAATGCTTTTCCCATAGCTTTACTTTCAAAACATCAAGCATAAAAAAAGGCCTCAATATTTTCGGAATTTTATGAGTAACATGATGCTTGTAAACTTCATGCCACATAGTTTGTTCCACTAAAATCGTCGGTACCTTAGTTTTGGGTAAATGCGGCATAACATAAAATGTTTCTGCGTGAATAAGGTCATAGTTTTCTTTATCCAGCTCTTTTTTAATTGCGTTTCTTTCCTCATAGGACCAATTCCGAATCACCAAAAGCGGAAAGGGGCCGAAAATGGACAAGAATATGTTTCTAATAGTCCAGGGTTTTTTGGGTCTATGATACACCTTAACTTTTTTACAGTATTTTCCAAGCTCAGGAATTAGCTTTCTCTCAGAATCGTCTTTTATCAGAGAAAAAAGTGTAATTTCGTGCTTTTTCGAAAGATACAGGATGATGTTGTACCATCGGGTTTGGCCACCGCTCATGGTTATCGTTGGCAAATAAGGGACTATCATTAAAATCTTCATAAGATTAGTTTAGTTTGAGAAAGTGGTAGTGCAGCAAGCAAAAGACGCGAAATCAAGGCTAGTACAAAAATAATTGATAATAATATATACTCTATTTTTGTTCCTTTTTTTAGTTGGTCAAATATTCTCCTCATAAACTAAAGGATTTACCACCACTATGAGCATTCCAATAATAAGCCAAAAGATGATCGCAAACTTTGACGCTTCAAAAACGTCAAGCAACAAAGCATTGATAAATATTGCCGGTACTGCTCCTACCACTCCTGCAACAAATCCTAATTCTACACCATTAAAATTCTTACCCACTGGGAATTTTCTAATTATTATCTTCGCCAGTCTGACAAATATTAATCCGAAAGCTGCGAATCCCAATAAACCTACTTCTCCCAATAGCCTTAAAAAGCCATTATCCGTGGCTAGCGTAATAGATGAATACCCGGTCCCAAGTAGAGGATTTTTGGATAGTGCTCTTATTGCTCTTGGCCATTCAACATTAGTTCTAATTGAGGTTGAACGGTCTTCAAAAATAGGAACTGGAGTCGGAGTAGGAGTTGCCACCACTCTTCTTTGCGGTAAGTTAAAATCTTCATTTTGAGCATAGGCAACCTTGGTGGAATTAAGAATCATAATCTTTTCGGTAGTCGTTCTCAACCTTTGAAAAGTGACATCGAATATTCTTTGGTATCTTGCAATCAGGTTGGGAGACAGGCTGAAAAAGAGAAGGCTGAAAGCTAATACTAATGGAATAGCTTTATATTTTTTAAGAATTATTAAACTGGTGACAATGCCTACGGCATAGGATAAAACCGAAATTCTTGAGCCTGAGTATGCTAATAGCCACAAGCCGCAAGAAAATGCAATGAATAGTAAAAGTCTGTACCTACGATTTTTTAATGTATAGAACAAAGAAATAAGAATAGGCAGTATCAAAACCAGATAGGTACCTAAATCGTAATGGCCCGCAAAGGTAGAATTAATGTGGCTACCCGGCGTATAGAATAGGGCAACCCCTCTTGAATATTCGAGATTCTGGGTGACAATGATTGGCCAGTTTAAATATCGCTGGCCTACCCCGTAGAGAAAAACTATCACCACCGATAACATTATTATCTTTATATAAAAATCTAAACTTTTTCTATCAGCTAAAAGTGCAACAACTCCTATGAAAAAGGGTATGAAATATTCAACCCTTCTCAACCAGTGTAGTATTCCAATGTGGGGTATCACCGTCTTTGTTATCCATATTGCCGAAAGTAGCGATAATAAACCTGTTGCAAGGAAAATTATTATTGGTTTACTTACTCTATTCCGGATGAATTGTTTAATAAAAGGATAGGTAACCAGCAACATCAATAATGCCCCTGATGCCAACACGAAATCCTCTATCCGAACCGAGACAAAAGTGCCGGGAACTTTAATAAAAGGAAATTTCGGATAAAGTGGAATTACCAAAAGAATTGTGGCCACTAAATATTTTATTATCCCTTTATATTTCTCTAAACGCTTTAGCATAAGTTTTTGCAGTCTCCTTTCCTTTAAATAAGCCAAAAATAGCTAATCGCAGTACCACTCCGACCTTTAATAAAACACGTAAAATAGGCAATTTCCAGTGCGGCTGGTGTTTTTTGAAGAATAATTTCAGGTTCTTTAATTCGTTTATGGTGGCAAACTCGCTACCGGCGGTCGCTTGACCATAATGAACCGTCTTCCATTTGGGAAGATACCAAACTTCCCATCCCTTTTTTGAGGCGCGATAACAATAATCAACTTCCTCTACGTAGGCAAAATAATCGTCGTCAAAATAGCCAATGTCTTCAACAACGTCTTTTCTAATTAGAAAAAATGCTCCTGTTACCCAATCCTGTCGATGCACCTTTTTAAAGTAACCCTCTCCCTTATATATTGGGGACCAGGCATGCATCGGATGGTAAGGTTTTATTAATCTATCAACTATTGGCATATCGTCAATAAAAAACATCCAGGCAAACACTCGAAATAAGCTCGGGAAATACCCTCCGGAACCTTGCATTGACCCATCAGGATTAACCAAAGCACAACTTGAAATACCTATTTTGGGATGCTTATCCATCCAATTAACCATTTCATCAAAGATATTTTTTTGAATTATTATTGTATCTGGATTTAAAAGCAGCAGGTATCTCCCTTTTGCTTTCTTCATTGCAACGTTATTGCTTGGTCCAAATCCAATGTTTTTTTTATTTTTAAGTAATTTTACTTGGGGAAAATCATTTTCTATCATTTCCGGCGTACCATCGGTTGAACTCTGGTCATAAACAAACACTTCAAACGGCGTCTTCCCCGCTTTTTGATAAATTGAGACTAAGCAGTCTTTCATTAGCTTTTTTGTATTATTGCTAACCGTTATTACCGAGAGATCAACTTTTTCAGACATTTTTACTATTTTTTGTAAACAATTGATAATATTCACTCGTTATTAATGAAAGTAAAATTAGTGTACTCAAAGCTACTGCCAACCTGAGCAAAGTACTGCTTGGGGCTAATCTAATCGTAATTTTTTGCCTCCAATATTTTTCATTAACTAAAATAACGTCTTTTGGTTCTTTAGGCTCAAAACCATTAATAAACAAAGATTCGCGAAGGGGGTGAACAATTTCTTCTAAAAATGTACTTCGGGTTTGATCTCGAATATAAGTCTGAGCTTCTTCAGGGGGATAATTTAATCTATAAGTGGGTAGCGGTAGTCCGAAAAAAGAGCTTTTATTGAATTGTTTCATATAGTGAATCATTACCTCTTCCCTGGTTGAGTTAGTATAATATCCCCTTCTTAACGTTGTTTCGGTATCGGCCGGCTCATCCGACTGAAAACTGCCGACAGGTGGTTCCGGGAAAGATGGATTAGGCAAGCTGGTATATATCAACAAACTTAAGGAAAATATAAATAAACCTAGCTTTCCAAGTTTCTTCATTATTATTGAAACAATCTAGCTCTTCCTAGTTTATATGAAGGATTTTTATTCTTTCTCTCTCCGATTACTTTAGCGGGAACGCCCCCAGAAATGGCAAAATCAGGAATATCTTTGGTAACAACCGCTCCCGCTCCCACAACCGCTCCTTTTCCTATTTTCACACCGGGTAACACTATTGCCCTCGGGCCTAGAAATACATAATCACCAATTTCAACAGGTTCCTCTCGCGCCGAAAAATCATCTTTGTTAATATCGTGTTCTGAGTTATATATAAAAACGCTTGAGGCTATATCGACATGATTTCCGATCGTGATTGGCGCCCTTCCGTCCAAAAAAACATGGTCGCCAATTATGGTGTCATTTCCTATTGAAATATTTGAGGGTTGAAAAAAACTCGCCCACATATGGATAGTGGAACCGCTGCCTATTTTTATACCCGAAAGACGGTAAATAAACTTTCTTACACAATGCAACGGAATATTTCCAACCCACCTGAGGAGCATCAGTTCAAAATCAAGCCAGTAATTGTAAATTCTATTGCCTATTTTAGGCAAAGCTTGACCAAATGATAATTCTTTTCCGGATTTATCTTTAAAAATAGACATTTTACTTAACTTTTTCCATTAAATCTAAAGTTTTCTTAGCTGTCTTGTCCCAGGAAAAATTTCGAGCCTGAGTGCGTCCTTTTACCACCAGTTTATTATATTCTACTTTACTTAAAGATAAAATTTGTTTTATTCCATTTGAAATACTTGATATGTCCTCAGGTTCAACATAATTCCCTGCAATTCCAGCTACTTCAGGCAAGCTGGCTATTTTACTAACAACGACCGGGGTTCCGCAAGCTAGAGATTCCAAAACATGCATGCCGAATCCTTCCCAAAATGATGGGGATGCAAAAACCAATGCTCCTTTAATTAATGCCGGTTTATCATTTTCACTGACAAAATCTGTGAAAATGACTCTTTTGCCTAAATTTAGGTCCTTTACCTTTTTATATATAGACTCATAGAGCCACCCTTTCCTCCCCGATATTACTAACCTTATCTCGTTATCAATATCTCTATCTTTGCTTAGTTGACAAAAAGCATCAATCAAGCCTTCTATATTCTTACTTGGTTTTAAAGTGCTCAAGAAAAGGATGTAATTCCCGTCGATTTTATACTTTTTCTTGACACGTCGTACAACATCTGTTGAAATGTTTCTGTTAAAACGCTCTTTGTCATATCCGTGATAAATAACTGTTACTTTTTTTGAAGCAGATGGGCGATGTCGTACAATGTCAGATTTAGTCTGTTTCGAAACGGCTATGATATATTTTGATATAGATATGGAAATAGCAGTCCAAAGCTTTAGCTGCCAAAAGTCATACTTTCTAAATTGCTCCGAAAATTTGAGGTATCCGAGGTCATGAATTGTGCAAATGGAAGGCATTAACGTGAGGGGCGGAAGATAATGGCTGGGAGAAAAGAAAAGAGCTGGTTTTTCTTTCGTAAACAATAAGTAAGGAGTTAGTTTAGATAGTATCCAAACCCTCCCCCCCGGTAAAACATGATATCGCCAATATTTATCTTCCTTTGGCAGATCTGCGACCGCCGGTTCTTTCAAATAGATGATAAATCTATGTGCTTTCTTGTCTTTATTCAGTCGATATAAACCCCAAAGAATTTCAAAGGCGTATTGATGCACACCATCACGCATTTTGGTATTCGCTTCGTTACCATCAATACCGATTAGCATATTAGTTTATTCTCTTTATAAACATTATAGGTTTTTTCTGCTGTCTTTTTCCAGGAAAATGTTTTCACTATTTTCACACCCTTTCTTACTAGAAAGTCTTTATTATTAAATGCTTCTTTGATGCCTTCCAGGATTGATTGAGTGCTTTTGGGGTTCACTTGTACAGCAGCGTCCCGAGCAACTTCCTTTAAGCTTCCTAGATTTGAAGTAACTACTGGAGTTTGACAAGCAAATGCTTCAAGAATAGGAAGCCCAAATCCCTCGTAAATCGAGGGATAAACTAGCACCCGCGCTCCCGAATACAAAATTGGCATATCAGCCTCAGAAACATGCCCCAAAATTCTAATCTTATTTAATCTAGGTAGTTCTATATGAGAAGGCCTACCTACAAAAACCAGAGTTAAGCTTCTTTCATTTTTAAGCCTTCGAAAAGCATCAATGATACGCAGACTATTCTTTCTTGGATTGATGCCTACAGCAATTAAATAATCGCCGTTCAGCTTGTATTTTGCTTTTATGCTCGCTATTTGTTCAATCGTGGCAGGTTTGAAAATTAAGCCGGGAGCCTCGGGAATGATTCTAATTATATTTCCGTCAAAACCTTCTTCTATCAAGTCATTTTTGGTTGTTATTGAAGGAACAATAACCCTATTCACTTCTTTTCTAACCCATTTTAACCTGGCATTTTGAGCCGAGATTATTTTAGGATGACTAAGTTTAGGATATTTCAAATGCGATAAGTCGTGCACCGTGGTAACTTTAAAAGCACTTGTGGGAGGCTGTGTCCAGTCGGAAGAATGAAAAACATCGACTTTTCCGATAAATGCTTCAATGGGTAAAATATGAAGTTTATTCCAGAGAATATTGGTCAGATATGGAGGCAGGGGATACTTCTTTTTTTCAAAATTACCCCTGAGTTCGTTAAAAAACTGCTTCAAGTCAGCTGTTCTTCTTAATGACCCACCGAATAAAACATATTCTGTGTCTTTATAATATTTAAGCAAGTTTTCGACAAGTCTTTTAGTGTAGGTAGATACTCCGGTGCCGTATACAACCTGCGATATATCAATTCCAACTCTCATGTAGCAAATTATACCTAATTATTGGCTTTTGTAGTATGTTATTTGACCAACGCCGGGGAATAAATCAAACACTTCGCCCTTAGTAAATCCCGCTTCAAATAATCCCAATTCCACATAACGCTCGGGATCGGATAAATCCCCCAGATATTCAAAGTAGTATACTCCTTTCTTATGTTGAATAGCATTTTTCGTTTTTTCTACTGTTCTTTCTTTGTTTGCAGAAATCGAGTCGGTAGCACCCTGGGCTTCAATTGCCTCCGTTGAATACCAATTATATGGAGCAAAAGGTTGGGGAAATTCAAATAGCGCGATTTCTTCAATTTTCACCCTTTTTTCAATAAATTGAACTGCTTGTCTCCATTGTTCCCTCTGCTGGTCAGGACCGGTTACATATATCAACCACCCAGACAAATTAATAATGAGGATAGAAGTTATTAAACTTTTTTGCAGAAAATTGTCCTTTACCCTTGTAGTGCCCCACCCGACGATTAAATAAAAGGCAGGAACAACATAGGTAAATCTGAAGTAAATAAAAGCGGGAAATATGTAGGAAACCAGATAGCCAGTTACCAGAGGAAGAAGAAGCCAAATCCAAATTAGAAGCACTCTTTTCCTTGCTACCCAAGCCCTCAGAAAAGTGAGAAAAATTGGAACTGAAGCAAAAGATACCGACAAATAATACAAAAGCTTATTTTTTAAAGAAATCCTTCCTAAAACAAATTTCATCCAAACCAAAATTGCTTGCTTTACTGTTGCCCCTCCTGCGATATCCCCCCAGGCAGGAAGCGTGGATAGAAGCCACCTGCCTCTCTCCATTTGATATAAAAAAATTGAAAGCCAAAAGTATCCCAGAACAAGCATGGGCAAATATGACAGGAAAAAAATTACCCACCAAGCTTTTTCCATTTTCTTAAAGTAAGCCCAAATCCAAAAAGCAGGCAATAACAACACCGGTACATAATCGGTAAAAACTAAAGCGGTAATTGAAAACGAATAAGCTACCCACCAAAAAGGTTGAATTTTGTTTTTTCCCTCCTGCTCGGTCAAATAGAGGAATGAACATATCGCACTGGTTGCGAAAAAAGCAGCCATCATATACATTCTGGCTTCCTGTGAATAATAGATATGAAATGGTGAAGTTGCTAATAAAATTGCTACTAAAACTGCGAACTTCCTCTTGTCTCTATCAATTTTTAAAGCAATAAGATACACCAACCAGATTGACCCAAGGCCAAAAATTATTGAGGGAAACCGCAAAGATGTTTCGGAATATCCAAAAATATCAGTCCAGCCCTTCAAGACGAGATAATATAAAGGGGGATGATTGTCGCTTTTAGGGAATTGCGTGATAATTTGCGTATATGTTTGGTCTCGCGCAACTAATGCTCCAATTGCTTCATCAAGCCACAAAGATTGATTAATCACAACCAGTCTAAGTAAAATTCCAAGGATAAGAATTAAAATTATGGATCGCACTTTAATGAATTGATTCATTAAAATAAAGCTATTTTGGGCCTTTTCCGGTCATTATGTATTCCAAAATTCCTAAAAATATTCCAAAATCATAAACAATTTTAAAAATAATAAATGCGGGTTGAATATTGACAATCGACTTTAACAAACCTATCACTATCGACACTGGTAAAGACGCTCGGACAAGAGCAACCAAATATCCAATATATCCCAATTTATATGTTCTTTTGCCAACCCACTTTGCATGCTTGAAAATTTCAGTAAGTGTTTCCGGATTTTTGTGATAAAAAATTGCTCCTGAAGCTACGTAAGCTTTAAGGTCTAGCTTCTCACTTAATGAGTAATCGTCTGTATATCCCCCAGGAGTAAAACCACCAACCTTATCAAATTCGCTTTTTAATATTGCACGAAAGACCTTGTCTTCGTCCGGATAGTTAATAGGATGGCGCTTTTTATCAGGCCAATTTTGATTTATATTCCAGCATCTTGCCCAAATGTTGTCCCAGTTCCCTATATACTCGTCTTTACTAAATGTACCCTTTACCTTTGCTTTTATAATAGGATCGACTAGTTTTTTTATAAAATTGGGTTCAAATGTCATATCCGCGTCTACAAAAACCAATATTTCTCCCCTAGCATGCTTTGCACCCAGGTTTCTTGCAACTCCGGGTCCCTTGTGTTTTTGTGTTAGAAGGTTAATTGGAGGAACTATCTTAGATAAATTGTTAGCTCTTTTTCTTGTTTTATCAGAAGACCCATCATCAACAACAATAATTTCAAAATCCTCATATCTCTGATTTCCCAAAGATTCCAGGCAATCAACTATTTCATCTTCCTCGTTATACGCTGGAATAATTACTGAAACTTTCATCTTGTCAGCTTTTTGAATAATTCTTCATATTTTTCTGCAATTTTGTCCCAATCAAACTTTTTAGCTTGTTTTCGAGGATTGTCATCCCAGTCTATCCCCAAAGTTTTTTTCAGTGCCCTTGCATACTCTTCTGTATTTGTAGGGTCGACAAGAATTCCTGCATCTCCTACAATTTCTCGCCTTATCGGGTCCTCATTTGCAACCACAGGCAATCCACTCGCCATCGCTTCAACTAAAACTATTTCGAAAGCATAGTAAGACGCCGATGGAATCGTAAAAACATCCGCAGCACGATATACTTTCGGCATATCTTCGAAGGGAACTTTCACCAGACTGAACCCGTCACCCAGCAACTCTTTACCCAATTTTTTTGTATCCTCTTTTAAATCGCCACCTCCGGCGACCAGAAGGCTAATATTATTAAGCTCGGCAACAGCTTTTATAGCCAAATGGATTCTCTTCGTAGGCTCTAAAGCACCAACACATAAAACAATTGGTCTTTTTAAATCTGTTTTGAATTTGGGACCGTCCTTTTTAAATTTCTTTGTATCAACTCCGTTTGGAATATACCTAACTTTAACCAAAGGCATCGCTTTCTTTGCCCAATTTTTTGCCTGGGTAGATAATGCTATAAACGCGTCGGGAAAGCTCCACAAGTTGTTTCTATCGTCCCAACCTTTACCCGATTGGCCTGAAATTACCATTTTCCCACCGTACAGCCAGGTAATAAGTCTGACTAGTGCCGACTGCCAGCCTCCATTAACTGGGATTACTATGTCAAATCTTTCTCTCCAAATCTTAGGTATTAGTTTGAGTGTCCAAATAAAACCTTGAACCCCATGGGGGTCTAAAAAAGCTCTCCAGAGAATTGGCCATCTCCTTTGCGGCTTTTTACCTCCCGCTAAAACCTTTACTTGGTAATTTTTTGACAACCTAGAAGATACCTCTGATACAAAAGTCTCTGCTCCTCTTTCAGCCCTATTCTGATATATGTTTAAAAATGCAATTTTCATTCTTTAGGTAAAAGTATTAAGTGACCATCTATTTTATCTGAAATCTCATAATTTTCAGTTATAAATTTGTCAATTAACTCAGGCTTGTATGAGGAAAGACCGAAATCTGTATATTCTCCCGCAACAATCATTTCCGGCTTTTCACTTTCCAAATCAGTAACTATCTTTTCCTGCACCCCAGGAAGCTCCATATACCAAGGCAGGTGCGGAATCCAGGGTCGTCTAGCCGGTAGTGTGTCTGAGAGTGCGTAAACGCTATCCCAAGCGTTTAAAACATATATTTTATCGTCGCTCTCGCTTTTATCCTTAATATAATCAACAACCTCTAATACTTCTGGTTCAAAAAATCTATCTCCCATTCCCCACTCCCGCGCATAAAACCTTCCTATCAAAACTACCATTAATAATAGACAACCGCTCAGCGTATAAACAACAAAAGGTTTTAATTTTTTAATATTTGACAATACTAATCCTGCTACGATTGCAAGAAATGGAAGGGCGGGCTGAAAATGAAATAATCCCCACCTAGGATAAACTCCTAGCGCAGAAAAAACTGTCCAGACAATAAGATTAAATCCTTCTTTCTTTTTAGGGGTAAATAATAAAAACGGCAAGATAGAAAAAGGCAAAAGCGCAATTAATAATTCTCTTAATTGCGGAAAGCTTACCTGACCCTGAGCGCGGGGTAAAATTCCAATTCCAAATTCTACTACCCAAAACCAAAAATCAGCCCAAATCCCAAGAGCTGTGATAATTATTACGGCCGGGATTACTACAAATAAAACTCCAGTCGCAAATTTTTTCACCTTATCAAAAACCGTATTTAGTTTCTGCAAGGCCAGGCCTTGCAGAAACATAAAAGCAACAGGAATAAGAAACCAAAATGCGGTTTGTTTGGAAAGAAAGGAGAAAGCCCAAAGAATTCCGGCTAAAAGAAATTCTTTCTTCCTTACCAGATAATAAAGTGCTATTGCGTAAAAGCCCAACACTAAATCAAACCACAATCCATTACCCTCGTAAAAAGTTTGAGCAAAAATATAAAAAAAGACAGAAGCTAAAGCAGCCTTAACGCCCCACAGCTTTTTGACTACAAAAAATATCAGTAAATCAGAAAAGATAACTACCAGCCATGTGTAGACTTTCAGCTGCCAAAGACCCGTTCCGAATAATAAATTAAATAGCGAAAGCTCTAAGATTAATACCGGCGTATGTGCCATCGCAATATCGCGATACGGCAACCAGCCTTTAAGTATTAAATAAGGCCATAGTTGCATTTCCGGCCAAGCGGTAAACTTCAAATTAAAAAGAAGAATTAAATGAAGTATAAGCAATAAAGCTAGAGCTAGCTTCCATTTATTTGCTTGTGTTTTAATACCCAATTTTCCCATGAATAAGCCTTCTTTTTAACTTTTTTATAGGTGTTTGAATTAAAGCGCAAGCCATATAGGCATTATCCATTTTAGCCCACAGTGAAGGGACAATTGCCGGCTTGTACCTGAAAAACACTTCCGGATAATAAAAATCGCGCCTAAAGGGAATTCCTAATTCATACTTTAATTTATGCTTCCTTTTTGGAACTTCTAGATCCCTTTCATGAGTACTTGAGCGCGGTAAAAATGTCGCATGTAGATAAGGCGCATCAATAAACGCCATTTTTGAAGCAGGTCTGTCCTGAATCATTCTGCTTTCTCCATCAACCCACCCCCAGGTTCCATGCGGCTTGTCAGACTTTAAACCAGGAATATTCCTATTGATAGCACGAAGATTATAATGTCCAAATTTACCTGCTAATTTATATCTTCCCGCAGCTTCTTCTTGGTGGTGATAAATATCACCTATCAGAATAATATTAGGTACGACAATCAATTCAACCTTTCTGCCTTTACTACTTTTAACTACCTTTACTACTTTTCTAATTGACTCATCCCACCAAATTTCATCACCGTCAACAACTACAAACCAATCCGCCTTTGTTTCATTAAGCATCTTTTGCCGAACTTGGGTAAAGTCATTAATATCAATATTCCCTACCTGTTTGAAGTTTACTTTTTTAGGGTATTTTCTTTTAATTTCTTTAATTATTTTTTCGGTTCCATCGGTACTTCCCGTATCCCAAATTAGTATTTTATCTACATAATTTATAACGCTCATCACTGAAAACCATAAGTACTTTTCCTCATTTTTTACCAGTGTGTGAACACAGATTGATTTCATTTTTTAATCCAATAATGCCTAATTACAATTAACCAGGTGTATACCGCCAAGATGGTGTGGACTATTCCAAAAGTAATTGTAGGCCCGTAAGGGCCGTATTTGGGAATTAAAAAAAGATTCAAGAGAAGGATAGCGATGAGCTGAAAAATTGAGAAGGTACCGATATAAATTGTCTTTTTGATCGCATAAACTATTGCCGTCACCGAGGGTACTGTAAACAGAAACGGTATCATTGCAAAAGCCAGTGCGCGAAAAATCCCAACAGCCGGTAAATATTTTTGGCCAAAAAGTATTACAATGAACGGCTTGGCAATAATAATCCAAGCAATAATTCCTACAGTAATAGGTATTAAAGCCAGAGTTGCTTTAAGAATATATCTTTTTTCTTTAGCCTTATCCTCAAATGAGGCTAGGCGGGGTGCAAGCACCGCTCCGTAACTTGAAGCAAGAACGACAATAAATAGAGCCAACCTTGAAGATATAGAATATAGACCGGTTGCAGTCGCTCCTGCAAGGACAGCAATCATTTGAACATCCAGTCTTCCTGAAACCGTTGATAGTACTCTATTTACCCCTATCCATCCAGAGTACTTAAGAAGACTAGAATAAATTTTTCTTGGAACCTTCTCTCTCACGAAACTTACACCGATGAATTTAAATCCTACCATTGAGGCGATAACTGTTCCGATTACAAAAGCCGCCAATATTTTGCCCAAAGTTAAACCCAGGAATATCAACAACAATAAAACGATAATCGTTCGCGTCAGTCCTAATGATGCATCAACCACTACCGATGCTGAAAACCTCCTGTAAGCTTGAAGGGCAATCGGGAAGAAAGACCAAAAAAGGAGTCCGAATGAAAGTAGAATTACCCAATAGGAGAGAGTCGCATCGGAAGACGCAAGAAATGTTTCCGAAACAAACTTCGGAAATATCAGAAGCGCTAAAGCCGTAAATGTAAGGATGGCCACCCTAATTACGAGCGATGCTTTTAAATATTTACGGGCGCTTCCGGATTCTCCCTTAGATTCAAAATTAGCAATAAAATTCACCAATCCTGCCGAAATCCCAATATCGGATACCGCGGCAATAATTAAAACTAAATTATTGATGGCTGAAAATACTCCAAAATCAGATATTGATATCCCTCTGGCAACTAGGACCGTGAATAAAAACGCCAAAAAAGCAGTAAACAAATTCCCAACAAAAAGAACATAAGTATCTTTGGCTGTCGCTGAAGTGGCTAGCGCTTGTGCACGCTGATAATATCTTTTCACTCCTTGAATTTTAGCTTCAATTGCGCTTTCTCACAAGAATTAAGAGCATATCATTTAAACTGATGAAAAATTTTATACCAGGAATAAGTTTTTTCGAGCCCTTCATTTAATGATACTTTCGGTTCCCATCCTAGCTCTTTTTTCGCTTTGGCGATTGTTACATACTGCTTAAGTATCTCCCCTTCTCTACCTTCAGGCCTTTCACCTTTCGTAACTTTAACTTTTTTATTCTTTAACATTCCAGGCCCCCTCAACGTTAACCTTAAATGTCTTGGCGGGATTTTCTGCTCCTTTTTCGACTAAAGCTTGGGCTGCAAGATGAAAAATAATCTCTATTTTATTCCTTGCGACAATATCATTTACCTTATTAAAGTTACCAACGTTTCCGGTTTCCCATTTGTTAATGCCTTTAAACCGGGCTCTTAGTTTTTTTAAGTATTTATTTTCAATATCCGATGCATCCACCAAACGTCTATCATCTACCAACAATTCCGTAAAATTGCCAATACCGGAACCCAATTCCAATATTTTTTTGCCTAAATAAGGTTTGACAAAAGAATAAAGCCAGCGGTTATACCATCTGGCTTTTGACATAATTTTTTGTGATTCTTCACCTATATCCATTTGGTCATACATAATATTTTAGTCTTCGTAATTTCATCGAGAACTCCCTTAATTTGTTATATTGATTTTGTCGACTCCATAATAGCTAGCCGCGCATGAGCTAACCCAGCCTTCGTTTTCGACAAATCCATCAATATCCCCAACCGGTTTTAGATATTTAATTTCAACATCTTCTCCATTTTCTTTTTGTTTATAAATCAACCCCTCCTGAAAATCCCAAGCTCTGGCATAATCTTGCATTCGGAATTTAATAATTCCCCAATGAGAATAAAAAGAATGAAAAAGCAAAGTTATAAAAGCCAAATATAAAAACATATTTATTTTATTTAGCACCTTCTGTTTATTCTTCCACAAAACATTTATTGCTACAGAAACACTGATAGAAAACACCACAAGTGTAATAAAAATGAAATAAATTACAATGAACAAGGCTCTTTCCGGGGGCAAATACGACATTACATAGTAACTAACGGCAAAGACTGAAATTGTTGTAAAAATCACTGCAAGAAATGAAAGTCCTGCTGTAGCAAACAAATCTATTAATCTCAGTTTTATTTTCCTTCCTGCCCTACTAAAATATTGGGATACGTTATAAAAAATTAAAGAAAATAAGACAATGAACGAATACATCACTGTCTTTATACTTAAAAGCCTTTGTAAATACCATTTGGTTCCTAAAAAGGTGGATTTTAATAGAAACATTAGATTTTCTGCTTGGGCAACAGTTGTTTGTCGTGCTTGAACCCCCGGAGACATGGCCATTATTACCAAACTTGTAACCGACCCCAGTAGTCCTGCAAATAATACTTTTCTAATTCGAGCTCTTCCCGAGAATTTTATTATAAAACTGCCAACTATCATTAAAACAATGAATACCGTTTGAGCAACAGCGAAGGTTTCAACAAAACCGCCCCCTATAAATGTCAGTAGAAAAGAAAATAAAATAGGGTTAAATCTTCTTTTGTTTTTGACTAAATTTTTACCTTTAATGTAAATGAATGTTAAAAAAAGGTTAAAGAAAATAAATGGTATCGAATAGGTCAATGCCCCAGTTTGCCAATAAAAAGATTGAACAATGTTTGGCGCGTTGATCAAAATTATGACAATTAAAAAGTTTGCTAGTAATACACTTTTTTGAAATTTATATTTGTTATCATTAAAAACAATTAGAAAAATTGGTAATAAACTCAAAAAAAGTCCTAAATAAATTACCAATGGAATTATTTTAACTACCCACTCTCCAAGCAACTCAAAGATATGAAGCATGAAATTGTGAGAATAACGCCCGGACCATGAATTCCACCAAAATTTCTGTGCTCCCCAAAAACCATGTTTATTCTGTACTGCCGCAGAACAGAAGTCATCAGCCCAATAACGGACATTAAAGCTTGTCGTAACAATAAAATACGCAGCTATCGCAAGAAAAGGAAGCAAAGGTAAAATAAATAAATATTGTCTCTGATTATCAATCTTATGCCACCAATTCCTAAACATCTTTTAAAGTACTTCTTTTAAATCTCTTTAAATACTGCATATTTTTTAAGCGCTTTACCAACTACATTAAAGGAACTATCGCCATTCAGCAACACCCAAGGCCCTGGTAACGAAGGAGGACAAACAAAAAACCCAGGAAGGCTGAAGCGAGGTTTCCAACAAAAAGAATGTAAGTATTTTTTGCTGCTGCCGAAGTCGCCAAAGTCCGTATTCGTTCGTAATACTTTCTCACTAGAAAAATTGTAGCCTAACGGCTCACAAATTCAAAATTTAAATACCCAAGAAATTTCTTCAAATATTTTGTAAAATTAATACTGTGGCAAATAAAAAACCTAAAACCCTATCAATTATTATTCCCTGCTATAACGAAGCCCCAACTATTGAAACAATAATCGATCGCGTCAGGAGTGCAAAATCTAGTGAATTAAAGAAAGAGATAATTATCGTAAATGATGGATCGACAGACAATACCCCACAAGTAATAAAAAAGATCAAATATAAAAACTTAAAAACCCTAAATCATAAAAAAAATAAAGGTAAAGGTGCAGCATTGCGAGCTGGATTTAAAGAGGCAACGGGAGATATTATCCTAATCCAAGATGCTGATCTTGAATATGATCCTCAAGAATACGAATTATTGATCAAGCCAATTATTGAAAATAAAGCAGATGTTGTATACGGCTCAAGATTCCTGAGTAATAGACCCCATAGAGTACTTTACTTTTGGCACTCTGTGGGTAACAAAATTTTAACAACACTCTCAAATGTTTTTACGAATCTTAATCTAACAGACATTGAAACGGGGTATAAAGTTTTTACAAAAGAAGTCGTTCAACAAATACTTCCTAAGCTAACTTCAGATAGGTTCGGTTTTGAACCTGAAGTAACTGCGCTTGTGGCAAAGCTTGCCCGCAAGAACACTTGCAGGATATATGAGGTGGGTATTTCTTATTACGGCAGAACGTACAGGGAGGGTAAAAAAATTAATTGGACTGACGGCATATCAGCAATACTACATATAATTAAATTTAATCTTCTGGCCTATTTTAATGAAAATTAGAACATACTCCCATTTCCAAGCACCTGAACCAATACTAGAAAACTTTATTCGCCACCTTCGTTACCGTGCTATCAAAAAACACGTCCAAAATGATATCAAAGTGCTCGACCTAGGCTGTGGTTATGAAGGGTGGTTATTGCTAAAAATTTCTCCAATTATCAAGCGGGGTGTTGGACATGACCTGTCTGTGTCCAACAAAAAAACACCTAATAATATCAAATTGAAAAAGGGAAGAATTGACAAAAAAGTACAGGAGCCTAAAAACTCATATGACTTAGTGATAGCTCTTGCTGTGCTAGAACACACACTCAGCCCCAAGAGGCTCGTGGCCGAGGCTTTTCGTACACTCAAACCAGGAGGTAAATTAATAATAACAACTCCTT